>ERZ772957.319-NODE-319-length-40668-cov-4.254524_pt1 | contig 40668 bp, 34 predicted proteins | sample MGYA00580682_ERZ772957 | MGnify/ENA primary metagenome ERZ772957 (study PRJEB29015, sample SAMEA2737921) | human oral metagenome | biome: human oral; feature: human-associated habitat; material: dental | place: China | collected 2025 ... | reverse complement strand
AGCAGTTGGAACTGAAAGCCCTCATACGGGCGAAAAAAGCCTACCGCCATCCCGCCATGGGCGAGATATCGGAACACCTCCTCAAACGCCGGTTCAAAGCCCGAAAGCCCAACGAAAAATGGCTGACCGACGTTACCGAACTCAAAGGGAAGGACGGCAAACTGTACCTCTCGCCAATCTTGGACTTGTTCAACCGCGAGATCGTCGCCTACGCCATGAGCCGCAGAGCCGACAGCGAAATGGTGAAGGAAATGCTCGAAAAAGCCGCACCCCGTCTGACTGATAAAGGAACGATGCTTCATTCGGACCAAGGTGTGCTGTACCGTACGGCGGGGTATAGGGAATTGCTTGCGGAGCATTCCATGGTTCAAAGCATGTCGCGAAAGGCGAACTGTTGGGACAATGCGCCGATGGAAAGCTTCTTTGCGGTGTTGAAGACGGAGTGTTTCTATAACGCAGGTGAATTGACGGTAGATGAATTGATGAAGCAGATAGATGACTATATGGATTACTACAACCGGGAGCGTTGCAGTTTGAAATTGAAAAAGCTGAGTCCTGTCGCATACAGAACCCAGCTTGCACAGAGCGCCTGAATAGGCTTTTATGAGTGTCCAAGATTTGGGGGCCAGTTCAAACCGGATTTTGAGGTTTCAGACGACCTTTTTCATGACTGCCCGCTGCACCCCGAATATCGATACCAACACCAACGCAAATCCCGCCAGCGACTTCGCGTCCATCCCTTGCCCTAAAAACAGCCAGCCCAAGATAAATGCCGAGACAGGGCTGAGCAATCCCAACGACGAAACCGCAGCAGGCGAAAGTTTGGCGATTCCTCTGAAAAACAACACATAAGCCAATACGGCACCAAACAGGCTCAAATACAGATAGCCGCCGATATTGGCGGGGCTTAAAGATTCGAGCCGCGGTTCGGCAAGCAGGGCGACGGGCAGTAAAAATAATCCGCCGATGAAAAGCTGCCAGCCGGTGAACGCCAATACGGGCAGCGAAGTGCGGCGGTGTTTCGACAAATACACACCCAACGCCATCGCCGCCGCGCCCGCCAATGCCGCCAAAATCCCCGTCCCGTCATAGCGCGCCTGCGGCGACAAAACCAAAAGCGCAATCCCCAAAACCCCTGCCGCCGACCAAGCCCAAGCTGCTTTAGGCGGCATGGTTTTGCCGATTAACCAAGTAAACACCAGCACCATCAGCGTCTGCGTCGAACTCAACACCGCCGCCAGTCCGCCCGGCAAGCGATACGCCGCCACAAACAGCATGGCCTGAAAAAAGCCGATGTTTAAAAAACCGAGCAAGACAACCGTCGCCCATTCATCGCGTTTGGGGATACGCCGCGTCCACGCCAACAGCAAAAGCCCGGCGGGTAAAACACGGATAAGCGCGGCGGTGAACGGCCGGTCCGGCGGCAGAAATTCTGTGGTCACGAGATAGGTGCTGCCCCAAATCAACGGGGCGAGTGCGGTGGTCAGGATGGTGGCGGTGCGACTGGGCATCGGGATTCCTTGTATTTGTGTTTCAGCTTGCCCGAAGGTCGTCTGAAAAATGGGACGGATATGCAATGATGGAAAGAAAAAGCAGCCTGCACATTTTAAAACAAAAGTGCAGGCTGCTTTTCGTTATTTCAGACGACGAGGGGATTACAGCCGCCAGTTCAGTTTGAACATGATATTGCGCGGCATTCCGTAAAAATTGTAAGCACCGTTGCTGCGGTTGGCGTTGTTTTCAAAATAACGCTTATTCGACAGGTTGTTGCCAATCAGGCTCAAACGGATGCGGTCGGTCGGCGCGTATTGCACATCGGCATGCCACAAGGTGTAGCCGCCCTGCTTGAGGTTGGGCTGGTCGTGCAGGTTACCGGTGCGGCTTTGCACGTTCATACCTGCGCCGATACTCCATCGGTGCGCGGCACCGGGCAGCCGGTAATTGGTGTAGAGCCTGAAGATACTGCGCGGCGTGTGCTGGCTGAACCTTTGTCCGGCTTGGTGGTCTTCGTCGTCGTTGCGGTATTTGCTGTCGTTGTAGGTATAGCCAGCAAACAGTTTCCAGTTATCGGTCAGATTACCAGAAATTTCCGCATCCAAGCCTCGGCTGACCACTCGGCCGGTGTTGATATAGTAGCCGTTGCCCATTCCGTCATCTCCGCCATAAACGGCGCGGTTTTTCTGATCGATTTGGAACAAGGCGACGGCAGTGTTCAGGCGTTTGTTGTTCCAAGCGGATTTCCAGCCGATTTCGTAGTTGGTGCCGATAACGGGCGGTAAATCGTTGCCGCCGGCATCTTTATATTCGAGCTGTGGTTTGAAAATCGAGGTGTAGCTGGCATACAGGCTGTGATGCGGCGTTACATCCCAGGTAATACCCAAATAGGGCACGAAACGATTGCGGTTAATGCGGCGTGTCATACTCTCCAAAGGAGCAGGGTTGGCCGGGTCGATTATGTCATCGGTGTTTTGCCGATAACGCCAACGGGTGTAGCGGAAACCGGCCAGCAGGTGCAGTTTGTCGGTCGGATTAAAGCGGATGCCGGCACTGACGGCATGGGAACGGGTATGCTCATCGGTGTGTCGGTGGATGGGGTTGAAGCGGTAATCCAAATCGGCCAGCTTGCTCCAATCGGGGCGCGGGATAACGGAACCGTCAAACGGATTCAGCGGGAAATCTCGGCTCAAGTTAGGGTCGCACCAGTTCGGCCAGCCGCGCGATGCGCAAAACTGGTTCCAAGAGTCGGACGGGTCTGCCCACAAATTCCAATGCTGCATGGTTTCGGAGTCGGTACGCCGTTTGTTGTAGCTGTATGTGGCGAACACGTCGTGTTGGCGTCCCAATACCTCAAAGCGGCCGGTCAGCTTGCCTTGCGCCGTCCATTGCGTGGTTTTGTTGTCGGCAAGGCGGTTGCCGCTGCCCCAAATGGTGCCGCTGCTGTTTTGCCAGCTCGGACCGCTGCTAAGCGCGGCATACTCCCGAAATGCCGTGTCGCGGCGATAATCGACCAAGCCGACTGCCTGCCAGTTATCGTTGAAATCGTACCGCAGCTCCGAAAATAAATTGAATTTGGTGAAGCGGCTGTTGTTCCACGGTGCACCGGAATAAGCATTGCGCGGCAAATGCAGCGGATGATCCTCGCTGCCCGCAGGCAGGCCGTACACATCCGGCACCGCATGGCGGTTTTGATACAGGCTGCCCACCGTCCAAACTGCTTTTTCGCCCAAATCGAAATCAAGCACGCCGTACACCACGTTTTGCCGGCTATTGACGCGGTCGATGAAAGAACCGGCCTTTTCCCATGCACCCAACAAACGGCCGCGCACTGTGCGGCTGCTGTTGAGGCTGCCGGAAACATCCAATTCGCCGCGGTAAGTGTCGAAACGCCCCGCACTCACGCTGCCTTGTATCTGCCGTGCAGAAGTCGGCCGTTTGCGTACCGCATTGATGGTTCCGCCCGGCTCGCCGTTGGCCTGCGTCAAACCGGTGGCACCGCGCACCACTTCGATGTGGTCGTACACCGACAAATCGGTCTGACTCTCAGCATTGAGGATGGTTTCGCCCACATAGCTGGAAACATTGGAAGAAACGCCGTCTTCTTCTATTTGGTCGATATAGAAACCGCGCGACATGAAGCGCGAGCGGTCGGAATCGCGCACAACGGTAACGCCCGTAGTGGCCTTCAGTGCATCTTCCAAACGGGTAATGCCCTGCCCTTCAATCTGGGTTTTTGTAATGACGCTGACCGACTGCGGCGTTTCTTTGGGCGACAAAGCCAAACCCGTGGTGGTACGCATGGCGGAGGTGGTGAACGAATCGCGGTTTTCGGTACGCGTGCTGCGGTTTACCGCCTGTACATAAACATCTTCCAATACACCCGACACTTCAACTTTATCGGCAGCCGCTATGGCATGTGTGCCCAACAGCATGGAAGCAATCAGGCTCATGCGAAATCCCGAACGATTCATTTCTTCACCTCCCTTTTCATAGATTAAATTAATTTTTCCATTTTATTGAATAAAGAGAAGTAGATTTATCGGCAAAACGTTGTAATCCTAAAGCGTGATGCTATATTTTCAGACGACTGTGCGTTTTCTTCATGCAGGCCGTCTGAAAATTGGTTACCGTAGTTCGGACTGAAGCCTGACATGCCAAATCAGAAGGAATCGTGGGATGGATCCCATCCACCCTGTTCAAAATATTCGTTATCCGACACTAAGAATCAACCAACCCTGTCCCAGTTTAATCAAAAGTCCTAATTACTCCGTCAGCGCCGCATCTACCGCCGCAAGCGCATGGATGGCGGTGCTGTCGAACACGGGCAGCGAGCTGTTGGTTTCGTTCACAAGCAGGCAAATTTCGGTACAGCCGAGTATCACGCCCTGCGCGCCTTCCTTTTTCAGACGACCTATCACGTCGTAAAAGTAGCGGGCGGATTCGGGGCGGATGCGGTTCAGGCACAGTTCGTCAAAAATAATGCGGTGGATTTCGTCTTGTTCGGCGGCGGTCGGAACTATGGTTTGTACGCCCTGCGCACCCATGCGCTCCGTATAAAAACCGTCGCTCATGGTAAAGCGCGTGCCGAGCAGGCCGACGGCGGACAAGCCCTGCCGTTTGATGGCGGCGGCGGTGGCATCGACGACGTGCAGCAAGGGGATGCCGGCCGCCTGTTCGATGGCGGGGGCGACTTTGTGCATGGTGTTGGTGGCGAGCAGCAAAAAATCTGCGCCGGCCGCTTCCAGCTTCCGCGCGCTTTGTGCCAACACGTCTCCCGCCGCCGCCCAATCGCCGCTTTTCTGCAAACAGACGATTTCTTCAAAATCCACGCTGTCGAGCAGGATTTTGGCGCTGCGGTTGCCGCCCAAACGGCGGTTGGTCTCGCGGTTGATGATTTGGTAGTAAAGCACGGTGCTTTCGGGGCTCATGCCGCCGATGATGCCTATGGTTTTCATGTTTTTCCTTTCGTTTGATGTGTGGAGTTAATCAATCCTAGCGTGTCAGCACGAAGCTGTCGTCTATCAGCCGCCATACGTTTTCTGCGGGCGTTTGCGCCAATACGATGCTCAACCAGTGTTCTTTGTTCATGTGGTAGGCGGGCAGGATGCCTGCCGTCGCGCGCCATGCGCCGATGTGTTCGGGGCGGCATTTAACGTTGACGATTTCCGTCAGACCGCCCTCGCCCATGCCCAGTTTTTCAGACGGCACGGGCATATACAGGCAGAACCATTTGCGGTTGCCCGTGTGGCGGAACACGGCAAAGTCGGGAGATTTCGCCCACGGATATTCTGCCGCCGCGCCGTAGCGTTCGGCCAGTCCGTCAAACAGGGTTGCTCGGTTCATGGCGTTTCTTTCTTTAATCGTGGGTTAAGGTTCGGGTCGGGCATAAAGACCCGCCTGCCGAGTTTTCAGACGACCTCTCACTTCTCCTGTTTCTTCAACAACACGCACGCCAGAATCAGGCTGGTGGCGGCAAAGGCGGCGATGGCGGCGTATTCATGCAGCAGGTCGGCGGTGTGCAACCCTTTTGTGAAGCTGCCGACGCTGACGGTGTAGTACCACGACGATGGGAAGGTTTTGCCGATAATCAGCGCGCCGCCTTCCATGGTGGAAAGCGGGTAGAGAAAGCCGGAATAGGTTTGCGCGGGAATCATGGTGATGATGGCGGTGGCGAAAATGGCGGCAAGCTGGGAGCGCACGAAGCAGGAAATCAAAAGCCCCAGCGCGGTGGTGGCGGACACCATCAAGAGCGTGCCGATGGCGAGTCCGGCAAACGAGCCTTTGAGCGGCACGCCGAACAGGTAAATAATCATCAGCATCATGGCGGCGAAGTTGACCATGCCGACGGCGATATAGGGAAGCTGTTTACCGATCAGATATTGCGCCACGGCGGCGGGCGATGCGTAGAAATTAGCGATAGAGCCGATTTCGCGTTCGCGCACCACGCCGACCGCCGACATCATGGCGGGTATCATCATCAACACCAGCATCATCACGCCCGGGGCGATGGCGTTAATGCTGTCGAAATCCTGATTGTACATAAAGCGCGGTTCGATGCCGGCGGGGGCTTTGAGCGAAACGGGCAGCCCGCTATCGGCGATGCGGTCTTTGGTGTAGGCGGTGATCAGGCTGCCGATGTAGCCGCGGATGTTGGTGGCGTTAAACGGCATGGAGCCGTCCACATAAAAACCGACTTCGGGTTTGAGCCCGCGCGCCAAATCACGCCCGAAACCGCTCGGAATATCGATGACCAATATGGCGCCGGAGCTTTTGAGCACGGTGTCGATTTCGGCTTCGGACTGTATCGGCGGCTGTTGGAGGAAATAGCGCGAACCGTCGAAATACTCAACCAGCTCGCGGCTGGCGGCGGTTTGGTCGCGGTCATAAACGGCGAATTTCAGATTACGTACGTCAAACGAAATCCCCCACGATACCGACGCCATGATAATCAGCGGGCCGAACACGGCGAAAAACAGGCGGATTTTGTCGCGCAGGAGTTCTTTAGCTTCGCGGCGGGCGAAGGTCCAAATCATGGAAAAACGGTATTTGAAGGTGTCGGTGTTTGGGTTGTCTCGTAAGGTATGTGAACTTTGTTCACGCACGCTGTTTTGGGTTTCAGACGACCTCGTATCTTTTTGAAGGTCGTCTGAAAGTTCAGAATACCTGTCATCCGATGCCACTTCCGCGTGAGTGGCTTGCGCCGAATACCCTACGGTCGGAGTTTCCGCCGGTAGGGTGTGTGAACTTGGTTCACGCACGCCGTCTGTATTTTGGAGCAACTCGCGTTGATCACTTTCAGAGTGCGCAGCCTCCTGGCGGGACAACCCTTCCCCACCTTCCCCGCCTTCCGCTTCAATCAGATACTGCACAAACGCCTCTTCCAAATCCGGCGCATTCTGCCTTGCCGCCAGTTCGGCGGGCGTGCCCACCGCCAGCACGCGGCCTTTGTGCATAAAGGAGATGCGGTCGCAGCGGGCGGCTTCGTTCATAAAGTGGGTGGAAACGAAAATGGTGATTTTGTCTTCGCGGGAGAGTTTCAGAAGATGCCGCCAGAACATATCGCGCGCGGCGGGATCGACCCCTGAAGTCGGTTCGTCCAGAATCAATACTTCGGGGTGGTGCAGGCAGGCGGCGGCCAGTTGCAGGCGTTGGCGGATGCCCAGCGGCAGCGATGCGGGCGCAGTGTCGGCCACTTCCGCCAAATCAAACTGTTGCAGGGCTTCTTCCACCGCCGCCGCGCCTTTAGCGCCCATCTGGTAGAGTCTGGCGTGCAAATCCAGATTGCGGCGCACGCTCAGTTCCTCATACAGCGAAAACGCCTGCGACATATAGCCGACGCGCATTTTGGTGTCCAATCCACCCGCATCTATCGGCTTGCCCAACAACGTGGCGTCGCCTTCGGTCGCCTCCAACAGACCAGTCAGCATTTTCATGGTGGTGGACTTGCCGCAGCCGTTGCTGCCGAGAAAGCCGAAAATCTCGCCTTTTTGAATGGTGAAGCTGACATGGTCCACGGCGGTGAAATCGCCGAAACGCTTGGTCAGCCCGTGCGCTTCCATCGCGGGCGGCGCAGCGGGATCGGGGACGAACGGCGTAATGTCCAAACCGCCCGAACCCTGCTGTTTCTCCGGCGGCAGCATTTTGACGTAAGCCTCTTCCAACACGTCGGTGCCGTAGTCCGCCAGCACGTCGGCAGTGGGCTTGTTTTCCAGCAGCCTGCCCGCGTCCATCGCCAGCAGCCGCTCGAAACGCTGCGCCTCTTCAATATAGGCGGTCGCCACAATCACAGTCATGCCCGCGTGTTCCCGCCGCAAATCGTCTACCAACGCCCAAAACTGGCGACGCGACAAAGGGTCCACGCCCGTGGTCGGTTCGTCCAGAATCAGCAAATCCGGGCTGTGCACCAGCGCGCAGCATAAACTCAACTTCTGCTTCATCCCGCCCGAGAGCTTGCCCGCCGCTCGGTCTTCAAACGGCGCAAGGCGGGTCGCCTCCATCAGCCGCGCAATCTGCCGCGTGCGTTCCTGCCCGTCTAAACCAAACAGCCGCGCGTGAAAATCGATATTCTCATACACCGACAAGGTAGGATACAGGTTGCGCCCCAAACCCTGCGGCATAAAGGCGATGCGGTGCGACAAATCCCGCCGCACATCCTTGTCCGCCATATCGCCGCCCAACACTTCCACCCGCCCGTCCTGAATCACCTTCACCCCCGCCATCAGCGAGAGCAGCGTCGATTTGCCCACGCCATCCGGCCCGATCAAACCGACCGTCGCGCCTTTCGGAATGTCCAGCGACACACCGTCAAGCGCAAGGGTCTTGCCGTAGCGGTGGGAAAGGTTTTGGATGGAAACGGTGTTCATGATGTGGCCTTTTTTGCAGAAAACGGGATTTCAGACGACCTGTTCGTCACGGCTGATTCCATCGGGCTTACGGCTTAAAAGCTCTGCCGACACCTCACCCGCAGGTATGTATCCGCTTCATCAGTTACCTACCCGAGGTCGTCTGAAAAAGCGGATAACAGCCTAATCAAGGAAATTGAATATGTCTGAAAATTTCCCTTAATACCGTGAAACATAATGAAAGGATACATCGAACAAAGGTCGTCTGAAAACCTTGTCCATAGGCTTTCAGACGACCTTTTCTTTATGCCCTATCTTACAAATGCGGGTTCATCAGGTTTTCGGGTGACAGGATGCGGTCGAGTTCCGCTTCGCTCAAGAGGCCGCGTTCGAGTACGACTTCGCGCACGCCTTTGCCGGTTTGGGCGCAGATTTTGCCGACCAAATCACCGTTGCCGTGGCCGATATACGGGTTCAGGTAAGTGACCAGGCCGATGGAGTTGAACACATAGCGTTCGCAGATTTCGCGGTTGACGGTAATGCCTTTGACGCATTTTTCGGCGAGGTTTACCGCAGCGTTGCCCAAGAGGGAGATGGTTTCAAACATACATTGCGCGATGACCGGCTCCATCACGTTTAATTGCAACTGCCCCGCTTCGGCGGCGAAGGTGATGGTGGTGTCGTTGCCGATGACTTTGAAGCAGACTTGGTTGACCACTTCGGGAATCACGGGATTGACTTTGGCGGGCATAATCGACGAGCCTGCCTGCATTTCCGGCAGGTTAATCTCTTTCAAACCGGCGCGCGGGCCGGACGACAAGAGGCGCAAGTCGTTACAGATTTTCGATAATTTGACCGCCGTGCGCTTCAATGCGCCGTGTACCATCACATACGCGCCACAGTCGGAAGTCGCTTCAATCAGGTTTTCGGTCAGTTTGCAATCCAATCCGCTGACTTCGGACAATTTTTTCACCGCCAAAGCCGCGTAGCCTTTCGGCGTGTTCACGCCCGTGCCGATGGCGGTTGCGCCCAAGTTGACTTCCAACAACAAGGCGCGCGTGCGGTCCAGATTCAAAATCTCTTCTTCCAGCAACACTTGGAAAGACTGAAATTCCTGCCCCGCCGTCATCGGCACAGCATCTTGAAGCTGGGTGCGTCCCATTTTCAAAACATCTTTAAACTCATCGGCTTTGGCGGCAAACGCGTCTTTCAGCAACGCCAGTTTTTCCAGCAGTTCGCCGACGCTGTAATACACCGCCAGCCTGAAGCCGGTCGGATACGCGTCGTTGGTGGACTGGCTGGCGTTCACATGGTCCATCGGATTGACGATGTCGTAGCGGCCTTTTTCGTAGCCCAATATTTCCAAAGCAAGGTTGGCAATGACTTCATTAGTATTCATGTTGACCGAAGTCCCTGCGCCGCCCTGATACACGTCGGACGGGAATTGGTCGAGGCAGCGGCCTTTAAGCAACACTTCATCGCAAGCCTTTTCGATGGCGGCGGCGATTTCGGGCTTCACCGCGCCCAGTTCGCCGTTTGCCTGCGCAGTCGCTTTTTTCACCATCACCATGCTGCGGACGAACTGCGGCACGTCGGAAATTTTTTGATTGGAAATTTTAAAGTTTTCCACCGCGCGCAAAGTATGGATGCCCCAATACGCCTCGGCGGGGATTTCGCGGTCGCCCAGCAAATCGTGTTCGATACGGACAGTCATTTCTCTTACCTTCTCATTCGTTGGTTTATCAAGTAATGTGCATATGCAGGCGGAACATTAGACCGTTTTGCATGGGTTGTCTAGCTGCAAATGCGCCGTTGTTATCAAAGCAGGAAAAACACTCCCACCCAAAAGGTAAAAGGTCGTCTGAAACCTTTTTCAGACGACCTTTTACATGCTTACATCCCGACCAGTCCCCGTATCTGCGGCCAGTAAAACAAACAGGCGATGGCGCAGACGGCGACGCTGATGCCTGCGGCGTTGATGCTGCTGATTTTTTCTTTAAACGCCATCGCGCCGACCAGCGTACCCAAGACGATGACGCCGATGTTCATGCCTGCGAAGACCAGCGTCGGGTTGTCTTTCATCATTTGGTGGGCGGTGATGTAGGTAACGATGTTGGCGAAATTCAAACCGCCCAAGACGATGCCGCCGATAATGCCTTCTTTCGTCCATTTGGTCGATTGGGAGAAAAGGTAGCCGAACATCAAAATACCGGCGAGGCTGAAGGCGACCAAGAGGTTGCCGGAAAACGCCGTACCGCTTTTGGCAAGCTGTTTGAAGAGGATGTCGATGATGCCGTAGCCCGCCCAAACGCCCGCAAGCAGCGTGATTTGCGTACACAATCCGCCCGATTTCTTGCCGCCGTCGGCTTTCCACAACAGGCAGAACAAAGCCACAAACGCCAAAGCTATGCCTATCAGCCTGCCTTCGGTCAACGCTTCGCCAAAAATCACGAACGCGGAAATAATCGGCAATATCAAAGACAAACGCTGCGCCGCATCAGACTTGACGATACCCGCCGCATCGACCGCCTTGCCCATAATCACAAACACCGAAGGCAGCAGCACGCCCAGCGCGCCAAACAGCCACCAAGTCGGCAAAAAGGCTTTCGGGTTGCTCAAATCGGGTTTCAACACCCAAGCCGTCAACGCCACTGCGACGATGTAGTTCACCGCCACCGCCTGCGCGACGTCGATTTTGTTCTTACGCGCCAATTTGAGCAATACCGACACAGACACGCTGCACAGTATGCTTGCCAATAAATAAATCATGTTTTTCCTTTGATTGAATGTGTCGGATGCGTGGACAAATTTTCAGACGACTTTCTTGGTGTCCTGTTTTGATATTTAGTTTCCCGCAAACGACCCATACAAAAATTTCAGACGACCCCGGGATGCGAAGGTCGTCTGAAAACAAGGCGGGCGGTTGCGCTTAGAACCAAGTATCCAAAGACATACGCTTGTTGTCCGTCAGTCTGACGAAACCTGCCGCCAAACGGTAAGCAAACCAAACCGATACCAAAAACAGCAACACAGAGTCGATGCCGATAAACGCGGTGATTTTACTCAAAACAAATCCCGCCAGACCGCCCCAGAAGGTTTTAATCAGATAGTCTGCGTGGTTATTATAAACCGAGTCGCCCATATCGCCACGTTTTACATACGCCAAAACAATGCCGGCTACAGGCATCACGAAGGTCGCAAATGCCAAGGCAAACAAGGCATACATCGCCATCACATAAGTCCGGTCGCCGTCTTGGCGCGGCGCTTCCGCCGTATGCTCGCTACCGGTCTGTTGGCTGGCGGTCTGCCCGCTTCTACCGCTGAATTCACGGAGCGACTCGTCGTACCATGCCCGACGTTCGGGATCGACCAGCGTATCGTAAGCCTGACGGATTTCCTTAAAACGCTCTTCCGCTTCGGGATTGCCGGGATTACGATCGGGATGGTATTTCATTGCCGAATCGCGATAGGCTTTTCTGATTTCTGCAATGTCCGCATCCGCCGAAATGCCGAGAATTTCATAAAAATTACGGTTTTCCATATTAGGGTGTGCCTCTTTGGTTTGTGTTTGCCAAAGCCCGATACCGTGAAATCACGCCAACAGGCTGTTTGACAGAATGAAAACAGATATAAAATCAGGCATTGTGTTCTTTTTATAAAACCTTCAAATTTGCCCGAATCTGCGTTTCCCGACTTAAAAACCGTTTTGCATCCCTTTAGACGGCGACCTGTACATCCTGCGGATTCAAAGCCCGCAAAGCCTGCGGACTGACACCGATGATAAATCCGCGCTTGCCGCCGTTGATATAAACTTTCTCCAAATCCCAAATACTTTTTTCAACATACACAGGCAACCGGGTTTTCATACCGAAAGGCGTCGTCCCGCCCACCAGATAGCCCGTCCATTTGTTTGCCTGTTTCGGATCGGCAGGCTCGATGTGTTTCATGCCCAAATCGCGCGCCAGATTTCGAGTGGAAATCTGCTTGTCGCCGTGCATCACGACGACCAGCCCTTTCTTCGCTTCGTTTTGCAGCACGATGGTTTTGACCACCTGATGCTCGTCCACACCGAACAACTGTGCAAACTGCCCTGTCCCGCCGTGTTCCTCATAAACATAAATATAAGGCTCAAAATCAATTTGATGTGTACGCAAGAAACGGACGGCAGGAGTAACCGGATAATCGGTATTTTTGCTCATGATGCAGTTCCAATAATATTCAGACGACCTAAAACCAATATGACAATGACGCGTAAAAATAGTTTCCGCATCTTTTCAAAAACAACAAAACCGCCCGCCTGCTGTGGCAGACAATCAAGCTGAATGTTACCATAAGCCCCTGCCCAATATCCGCCATCCTGTTCCGACAAAATCGGAAAACCGAAATCCGACAACAGGACAGAATGCCCCGCATGCCACAACCTCAAGGAATATCAAATGAATATCCGATACCTCGGTACCACCGAACGCTACTCCGAAGCCGTCTGCGCTGGAGGATTCGTCTTCCTCTCAGGCATGGTTCCCGAAAATCCCGAAGCCGATGCCAAAGCCCAGACCGAAAACGTTTTGGCGCAAATCGACCGCTGGCTTGAAGAATGCGGCTCCGACAAAGCACACATCCTCGAAGCCACCATCTTCCTGACCGACATGAACGACTACGCCGCCATGAACGAAGCCTGGGATGCCTGGACAGCCCCCGGCCGCGCCCCTGCCCGCGCCTGTATCGAAGCCAAACTCGCCAAACCGGAATGGGCGGTCGAAATCAAAGTATCCGCCGTGTGCAAGTGATTGGATTGAGCAAGGGGTCGTCTGAAAACCGCAGTCGATTTTTCAGACGATTCTTTTCATAAAAAATGCAACGAAAGCAGAGTGATTGGATTGACGGTAAATCGGTTATCAATACAAAAAGGTCGTCTGAAAACCCAAGTTTTCAGACGACCTTTTACAATCAAACCCTTATGCGAACGGATGATGCAAAACGATGGTTTCTTCGCGGTCTGGACCGGTGGAGACGATGGCTACCGGTGCGCCGCAGACTTCTTCGATGCGTTTCAAATATGCTTTGGCATTGGCAGGCAATGCGTCATAGCTTTTCACGCCGAAAGTGGATTCGCTCCAGCCGGGCATGGTTTCGTAAATCGGTTTGCAGGTTTCTACCGCATCGGAACCGCAAGGCAGGATGTCAGTTTTGCTGCCGTCGGGCAATTCGTAGCCGACGCAGATATTGATGGTTTCAATGCCGTCCATTACGTCCAGCTTGGTGATACACATACCGGAAATGCCGTTGACTTGGATGGAGCGTTTCAACGCGGCGGCATCAAACCAACCGCAGCGGCGTGCGCGGCCGGTTACGGAGCCGAATTCGTGTCCGCGTTCTGCCAAACCTGCGCCTACTTCGTCGAACAATTCAGTCGGGAACGGGCCTGAACCGACGCGCGTGGTATAGGCTTTGACGATACCCAAAACATAATCCAGCATTTGCGGACCTACGCCCGCGCCTGCGGAAGCGGCTCCTGCCAAGCAGTTGGATGAGGTAACGAAGGGGTAAGTGCCGTAATCGATATCCAACAGCGTGCCTTGTGCGCCTTCAAACAGCAGTTTTTCGCCGTTTTTGTTTTTCTCGTTCAACACGCGGGATACGTCGGTAATCATAGGCGTAATACGCGGCGCAACTTTTTCGATAACCGCCATCACATCTTCCGCTTTAACCGGCTCGGCATTGTGCAGATGTTGCAATTGAACGTTGTAATAAGCGAGGATGGCATCCAGTTTTTCACGCAGTTTTTCAGGATGCAGCAAATCAACGACACGGATGGCGCGGCGTGCCACTTTGTCTTCGTAGGCTGGGCCGATGCCGCGACCGGTCGTGCCGATTTTGCCTTTGCCGCGCGATGCTTCGCGGGCTTGGTCAAGCGCGATGTGGTAAGGCAGGATCAGCGGACAGGTCGGCGCGATTTTCAGACGACCCTCGACGTTTTTCACGCCTGCTGCGTTCAACTCGTCGATTTCGCCCAACAATGCTTCGGGGGATACGACAACGCCGGAACCGATGAAGCAATCCAAGTTTTCATGCAGGATGCCGCTCGGAATCAGGCGCAAAATGGTTTTCTTGCCGCCGACGACCAGAGTATGACCCGCATTGTGGCCGCCTTGGAAACGCACGACACCGCTGGTTTCTTCCGCCAGCCAGTCGACTATTTTACCTTTGCCTTCATCGCCCCACTGGGCGCCGATTACTACAACATTTTTAGCCATAGCCATATAACCTATTAATATTAAAAAATTATCGTGAATCAACTTCAAACCAAGACGGCTTTGCGCCCTGCCCTGATTTGCCTTTAATCTGCTATGAATGGGTATTTAAATTTTCTCAACCTGCCAAACGCCGTCCGACTTTTTCAGACGACCTGCAACCTCTTCCGAAGCGTTGTGTCCGATACCGTAGTCGACAACGACACACTGCCCTTGTTCACGCAGGGCTTCGACTGCTTCGCGAGCCGCTTCGGCATCTTCCGCATCGACCAAGACGACGGGCTGCCGCTCAATGGCGGGCAAACGTCCAATAAAGCTGCGCAAGTCGAAACTGAACCCTGTCGCCGGACGCGCACGGCCGAAATATTCGCCCAATCCGTCATAACGCCCACCCCGCGCAACCGCGTCATGGAAATTGGAGCCGTATGCCGCATACAGCAAGCCCGTGTGGTAATTGTCGACACGCAGTTCGGATAAGTCGATATGGACTTTCTGATTCGGGAATGCGTCGCATACCGCCTGCAATTCGTCCAAGGCGCTGCCGACTGCCGACAGATCCGGCAATCGTTCGCGCGCCGCGGACAACACTTCCCGTCCGCCATACAGACGCGGCAGCAGCGAAAATGCTTTCGCCCACATACCGTCCAACTTCCAAGCCTTAACCTGCGCTTCGACCGCTTCGGTATCTTTATCCTGCATCAACGCAAGCAGTGTTGCGGACTGCTCCGCATCCAAATGCGCCGCATCAGACAAAGCGCGGAATACGCCGATGTGCCCCAACGACAGCAAAACCTCGCCCATATCGGCAATCTTCATGCTTTTGAGCATCAGGTCAATCAGTTCGATATCCGCCCGTATGTCGGCGAAACCATACATCTCCGCCCCCGCCTGCAAAGGTTCGCGCATATTGAGCAAACCTTCCGGCCGCGCGTGCAACACAGGACCTGCGTAGCACAAGCGGTTAATCCCTTGATTGGCGGACAAAAGATGTGCATCGATACGCGCCACTTGCGGCGTAATGTCGGCACGGATGCCCAACTGCCGACCGCTCAGCTGATCGACCACCAAAATGGTTTTCAAAGACAAACCTGCGTCAATGTGTGTCAGCAGGGAATGGCTGTATTCCATCAGCGGTGGCTGTACCAACTCGTAACCGTGCACTCGGAACAAAGTTAACAACTGCTCTCGCGCGCTTTCCAACTGTCGGGCGTTGGTCGGCAACACATCGGCAACATGTTCGGGAAGCTGCCAAGATTGCATGGGAATCTACCTTCTATCTGTTTTTGTAAACGCAAAGGGCTGCTTGAATTTAAAACCAGACGGACACACAGCCCGCTTCTCGAAATACGCCGCGCAAACGATGCAGCGTTTCCAACAAATCTGATTTTAAATTCAAACAGCCCCTGAATGACGGCTTTAAACCGCCGAGTTATTAAAAGCAGACTTTACCATACAAAACAGTTTTGTGCAGCCTGTTTTCATACAAAAGTCGTCTGAAAAAAGATGGGCAATCCTCTATTCGCAATGGAGATTGCTTGTTTTCTCTTTAAAAGAATCCATCGCAATTTGGCACATACGTTGCCGTTGTCCCAAATCTGCCGCAGGCAGCGATTGAAATAAAAATTTTGTATTGTTGCGTTGAAAATCGGCTTTCTTGCCTGCCTTTTTATAACACTCGTCTGCGCGTGCGAAATATTGACGGCAGATTTCCGGCAATTCTTCCAACGATAAAGGTTTGTGCTTATGCATCCCATGCGCTGACACAGCCAGCGGAGAGATTGCCAAAATCGCTGCCGCAACAAATTTCAAACTTTTTTGAAACCAATAATTTTTCATAATAAAACCTTAAAATCTATATCTACATGATGATATTGCTTTTCGCAAAATCCACTACGTTTGTTTTCAGACGACCTCAAAGCCGACTCAACCAAGTTGCGCCAGTTGTCCACGCATCTCGGTAATCACCGCCTTATAGTCCGGCTTGCCAAAGATGGCGGAACCTGCCACAAAAGTATCGGCACCCGCTGCCGCGACGGCGGCGATATTGTCGGTTTTGATGCCGCCGTCTACTTCGATGGCGATGTGCCGCCCGCTTTGCGCTTCGTACTGATCCAACATCGCACGCACCTGACGGATTTTTTCAAGGGTATGCGGAATGAAGCTTTGTCCGCCGAAACCGGGGTTGACCGACATCAACAATACCATGTCCAGCCTGTCCAATACGTTTTCCAAAACGTAGGCGGGAGTTGCCGGATTCAACACCAATCCTGCCTGACAGCCCGCATCTTTAATCAGGCTGAGGCTGCGGTCGACATGGCGGCTGGCTTCGGGATGAAACGTGATAATCGACGCCCCTGCTTTGGCAAATGCCTGAATCAGATCATCAACGGGTTCGACCATCAGATGCACATCAATCGGCACGGTGGCATAAGGCTTCAACGCCGCGCAGACCATAGGGCCGAAAGTCAGGTTCGGCACATAATGATTGTCCATCACGTCGAAATGAATCAAATCGGCTCCCGCTTCGATAACTTTCGTTACTTCTTCGCCCAAACGGGCAAAATCGGCGGATAAGATGCTGGGCGCAATACGGAAATTGTGGTTCATAGAAATCCAGTCGGATGGTGTGGTTTGATAAACAGATAATTTTTCATATTCTACCACCAACGCCTCACGCAACACTAACTATGCATTGTTAATATTTAACAAAAGTAAGCATATGCATAAATAATTATAGGTTAAGGATATGTTTTGTCAGAAATAAAATAAAGATATGAAGTTAACAAAAGTTAACTGGAGGGATACTGCCTTTCACACGCTAATCGGGTATATTTGCGCGGTTACGGAAACTAGGAAAACGCTGTGTCTGTCGGATTCAAATCTTATTTACCCCTCTGTGCATTATCAGTTGCGCTGCTGACGGCTGTCGGTCAAGCGCACGCCGGCCCCCAATATATCAAGCTGGACGATTTTCAAGCCAATTGCGACATCCGCTCCCTTAATCTGACGCAAGACCAACACAATGCTTTGCGCCGCATCCGTAATGATTACAAACAGGCATCGGACAAAGCATACCGTAAACTCGTCCGCACAGACCGTAACCGCCGCCAAGTCATTATGAAAATCCTTGCGGCAGATAATTTCGATCAAAACAATGCCCGCGATTATGTCGAAACCCGCTACTTGTCGAGCATGGATTTCGCCGTGGAAGAATTGGAAATCCAACACCGCTTCTACCACCTGCTCAATCCGCGCCAACGCCAAATTTGGCTTTCTTCCTGCCTTCGCTGACATATCGCTTTCCTGATTGGTCCGTACAGAAAGGTCGTCTGAAATCCTGTTTCAGACGACCTTTTAAACGATATGGCGATTCAAAGCGATGCTGCCGGAAGCAATTGAACCGGAAAAGGCTTTCCCTACCCTTATCCTCCCGCAGATTTCAGTACGGCAGACCTATTTCCCAAAAACTCAATCCAAAACCCGTTGTTCCGGCAAACGCCCTGCCCAATCGCACGCAAACTGCCAAGCCGAACGTCCCGAGCGGTTACCGCGCATTTGCGCCCATTGCAACGCCGCCTTGCGCGCCGTTTCATCAAAATCCACGCCGAAATCATCCAACCAATTTTCAACCGCTTGGAGGTAGTCGTTTTGATCAAACGGATAAAAACTCAACCATAAACCGAAACGGTCGGACAGGGAAATTTTTTCCTCAACAGCTTCTTTTTGATGAATTTCGCCGCGTATGCCCGTTGTCCCGATATTTTCATCCATATATTCAGGCATCAGGTGGCGCCGGTTGGAGGTCGCGTACACCAACACGTTGCTGCATCTTTGCGACAAACCGCCGTCCAATGCGGTTTTTAGGGCTTTGTAGGTTTCATCACCGGTTTCAAACGACAGGTCATCGCAGAATACGATGAATTTTTCGGGACGGTCTTTCAGCAAAAAAAGCAGCGCGGGCAGGCTGACCAAATCGCTCTTATCAACTTCAATCAGACGCAGCCCTTGCTCGGCATATTCGTGCAACAGGGCTTTGACCAGCGAGGATTTGCCCGTTCCGCGCGAACCGCTCATCAAAACATTATTCGCGGAGCGGCCTGCCAAAAACTGCTCGGTATTGCGTTTCAGTTTTTCGGTTTGCGTCCCGACGGCAGCCAGACGGTCAAGCGGGAATGTATGCGGGTTTGGCAGGCTCTCCAAAATCCCTTTTTTACCGACGCTGTGCCAACGGTAAGCCAAAGCGTTCCAGTCGGTTTTACCGGGTTTTTCAGGCAGTACCAAATCAAGACGGTCCAAAACGGAATAGGCTTTTTGCAAAAAGGCGGCAAGTTTCATATGTGCTCCTATCGTCCTGATGTAGCAGGATTTTGTTGCGCCATCACGCGCATCACGGTATCGACAACGGCTTGGGTTTGCGGGTCAATTTCAATATTGATGACGTCGCCCTCTTTCCGGCTGCCAAACAAAGTGCGCGTCAAAGTTTCCGGAATCAGGTGGACATTGAATTCCGTTTCGGTAACGTCGCCTATGGTCAGGCTGCAACCGTCCAAGCCGACAAAGCCTTTGCTCAAAATATAAGGTTTGAGCTCGGGCGGCAGAGCAAACCATACCGTGCGGTTAAACTCGCTGCGCTCTATCCGCGTAATCTGCGTAGTCGTCATGATATGCCCGCTCATGACGTGTCCGCCGATTTCATCGCCGAAACGGGCGGCACGTTCGAGATTGACGGCATCTCCCGTTTTCAGACGGCCTAAATTGGTCTTTTCCAAGGTTTCTTTCATCAAATCAAAGCTGACCGTATCGCCGTCGATTTGGGTAATGGTCAGGCAGCAGCCGTTGTTGGCGACGGATGCGCCGATTTGCAGATGCTCGGTCATCCCATCGGGCAGCTTGACAACATGGGTGCGGAAATCAGCGGACGGTTCGCGGATAGCGATAATTTCGCCGACACCTTGGACGATACCTGTAAACATGGTAGATTCTCCAATCGGTTTATTTGATGCGTTTGAAAACCAAATCCCAAACGCCGTGCCCCAAACGTTTGCCGCGGGCTTCAAATTTCGTTTCGGGACGGTAGTCGGGCGTAGGCGCGTAATCGGCGGCGGTATTTTGCAAATTGTCAAAACCGCTCAACACTTCCAGCATCTGCTGCGCGTATTCTTCCCAGTCGGTCGCCAGATGGATATAACCACCGACTTTCAGCTTGGGCAGCAGTTTCTGCACAAACGGCGTTTGCACCAAGCGGCGTTTGTTATGGCGTTTTTTGTGCCAGGGGTCGGGAAAGAAAATGTGGATGCCGTCGAGTACGTCGTCTGAAAGCATATTTTCCACCACTTCGACCGCATCGTGCCGCATCACGCGGATATTTCCGATGTGTTCTTCTTCAATCAATTTCAGAATGTTGCCGACGCCGGGACCGTGCACATCAATCGCCAAAAAGTCGGTATCAGGCAGGCGCTTGGCAATTTCAACAGTCGCCACACCCATGCCGAAACCGATTTCCAACACCTTGGGACGGTCGCTGCCGAAACGCTGATTCAAGTCCAACACGGAATCTTGGTAATCGATGCCGAATTGCGGCCACATCGTATCAATGGCACGCTGCTGCGCCGCAGTCATATGCCCTTGACGCAACACAAAGCTGCGGATGGAGCGTTTGTGCGCTTCAGGAACGGTGGAATCCGGAGTTATTTCGTTCATAAATCATTTCTTGTATCTGATAAAACTGGGGAAAGGTCGTCTGAAAATCTGCGATATGGTTTCAGGCGACCTCTGAATGTATGGGGTCAACCGTTAAACGGTTTGTTTTTATCGTTGATGAATAAACATGAGCCAAGCCGCTGACAGTATCAATCCTGCCAAATTTGTTTGCTTGCTGTTTTAAAGCATGACTAAATGGCTCACTTGGAGCTTAGGCACGCATTCTTGTTCATCCACTATATCGTTAATGAAATCACTATCACTGACAATATTCTGTTTGACGAAAAGGTCGTCTGAAAGATTCAGACGACCTTTGACTGATAAATGCAATATCAGCAGTTTAATTCAACTGACTGAATACATTTATTTTTTCTTTTGAGCCGGCAGGTCGGTACAAGTACCCAGCGCCACTTCGGCAGCCATACCGATGGATTCGCCCAAGGTCGGGTGCGGGTGGATGGTTTTGCCGATGTCTTCAGCGTCGCAGCCCATTTCGATGGCCAGACAGATTTCGCCAATCATATCGCCGCCGTTCGGACCGACGATACCGCCGCCGATGATACGGCCGGTTTCGGCATCAAAAATCAGCTTGGTGAAGCCGTTATCGCAACCGTTGGCAATCGCACGGCCGGAAGCCGCCCACGGGAAGTTGGCTTTGGTGATTTTGCGGCCGGATGCTTTGGCAGACAATTCGGTTTCACCAACCCATGCCACTTCAGGAGCGGTGTAAGCCACGCCCGGAATCACGCGTGCATCGAAGTAAGCTTTGTGTCCGGCGCAGTTTTCAGCGGCAACGTGACCTTCATGAACGGCTTTGTGTGCCAGCATAGGCTGACCGACGATGTCGCCGATGGCGTAGATGTGCGGCACATTGGTACGCATTTGTTTGTCGACTTCGATGAAGCCGCGGTCGGTTACGGCAACGCCTGCTTTTTCGGCGCTGATGAGTTTGCCGTTAGGCGCACGGCCGGCGGCAACCAATACAGCATCGTAGCGTTGCGGTTCTTTCGGCGCGTTCGCACCTTCGAAGGTAACGTAAACGCCGTCTTCTTTCGGCTCGACTGCAACGGTTTTGGTGTTGATCATGATGTTGTCAAAACGGTATTCGTTTTGTTTTTGCCATACTTTTACCAAATCGCGGTCTGCACCTTGCATCAGGCCGTCCATCATTTCAACGACGTCAAGGCGTGAACCCAGCGTGCTGTAAACCGTACCCATTTCGAGGCCGATGATACCGCCGCCGATAATCAGCAGCTTGCCCGGTACTTCTTTCAGAGCCAAAGCGCCGCTGGAATCGATGATACGCGGATCTTCAGGGATAAACGGCAGCTTGGTTACGCGACTGCCCGCTGCGATGATACAGTTTTTGAACGCAACGATTTTTTTCTCGCCGGTAGGCGTAGCTTGTTCGTACACGTCGCCGGTAGTCAGCGACACTTCCAAGTGGTGCGGATCCAAGAATTGACCGTCGCCTTGGATAACGTCCACTTTACGGCCTTTTGCCATACCTGCCAAACCGGTAGTCAGGCGGGAAACCACGCCTTCTTTGTAGCCGCGCAACATGTCGATGTCGAGTTCAGGCTCGGGGTATTTGATGCCGTTGGCAGCCAAGTGGCGCACTTCGTCAATAACGGCAGCGTTGTGCAACAAGGCTTTGGAAGGGATACAGCCGACGTTCAAGCAAACGCCGCCCAAGGTTTTGTAACGCTCAACGATGGCAACTTTCAAGCCTTCGTCAGCAGCGGCAAATGCAGCGGAGTAACCGCCGGGGCCGCCACCCAATACGACTACGTCGTACTCTGCATCGGCAGAACCGCCGAATTGCGCCGCTTGCGGTGCAGGAGCGACAGCTTTAGGGGCTTCTTGCGCAGGTGCAGCAGGTGCTTCGGCTTTAGGAGCGGCAGCCGCGCCTTCGGCTTCAACGACTACAATCAAGCCGCCTTCGGAGATTTTGTCGCCGACTTTGACTTTGACTTCTTTGACCACGCCCGCAACTTCGGCAGGCACGTCCATCGTCGCTTTGTCGGTTTCCAAGGTAATCAGGGTGTCGTCAACGGCGATGGTGTCGCCTACGTTCACTTCAACCGCGATAATATCTACATTTTCGTGTCCGCCAATGTCGGGCACTTTCAATTCAACTAAGCTCATGTCTAATCTTTCTGAATGATATTCGGACTTCTGTTTTCAGACAACCTGTCAGGTTGTTTGCCGAAGGTCGTCTGAAATACGCTCGGATTACAGGGTAATACGGCGGAAGTCTTTCAACAGGTTCGCCAGGAATACGGTAAAGCGCATACCGGCGGCACCGTCGATGACGCGGTGGTCGAAGGACAGGCTCAACGGACACATCAGGCGAGGAGCGAACTCTTTGCCGTTCCAAACCGGTTTGATTTGGGATTTGCACACGCCCAAAATAGCGACTTCAGGTGCGTTCACAATCGGAGTGAAGCCTGTACCGCCGATGCCGCCCAAGCTGGAAATGGTAAAGCAGGCGCCTTGCATTTCTTGCGGTTTGAGCTTGCCTTCGCGGGCTTTTTTAGACAATTCGGTCAGCTCTTGGCTGATTTCTTTCAGACCTTTTTGATCCACGTCTTTGATGACGGGAACAACCAAGCCGTTCGGCGTATCGGCTGCAAAACCGATGTTGAAGTAGTTTTTCAGAACCAGATTGTCGCCGTCCAAAGAAGCGTTGAATTCTGGGAAGGCTTTCAGCGCGGAAACGGAGGCTTTGATGATGAACGCCAACGGGGACAGTTTCACGCCTTCGCGTTCCCATTCTTTGTTCAGCTGTTTGCGGAATTCTTCCAATTCGGTCATGTCCGCTTCTTCGTGAACGGTAACGTGCGGGATAACTACCCAGTTGCGGGACAGGTTTTGACCGGAAATTTTCTTAATGCGGGACAATTCTTTAACTTCGACATTGCCGAATTTGGAGAAGTCCACTTTAGGCCACGGCAGCAAGTCCAGACCGCCGCCCAAAGATGCGCCGGCAGCAGCAGGTTTTACCGCACCGCCTTGCATTACTGATTTCACAAAGGCTTTAATGTCGTCGCCCATGATACGGCCTTTCAAGCCGGTACCTTTGACTTGACCCAAATCTACGCCCAATTCGCGCGCCAGTTTACGTGCGGAAGGACCCGCGTGTGCTTTGGCAAAAGCAGCTTCGTCGATTTTGGCAGCGGCAGGTGCAGGAGCGGCAACAGGAGCCGGAGCGGCCGCAGGCGCAGCAGCCGGAGCAGGTGCAGCTGCCGGCGCAGCGGCTTGAGCAGGCGCGGGAGCGGGAGCGGCGACAGAACCGGCGGTTTCCACTTCGATAATGGCAGTACCTTCGGATACTTTGTCGCCGACTTTCAGGAATACGGCTTTAACGACACCGGCGGCAGTACAAGGTACGTCCATAGTCGCTTTGTCGGTTTCCAGAGTAATCAGCGTGTCGTCTTCGGCAACGGTGTCGCCAACTTTAACTTCAACGGCGATTACATCTACATCAGTATGACCGCCAATATCAGGAACGGCTACTTGAACGGTTGCGCCGCCTGCGGGAGCGGCAGTGGGTGCAGCGGCAGGCGCAGGTTGTGCTTCAGCGGCAGAAGCCGGAGCAGCCTCAGCAGCGGCAGCACCGGTTTCAACAGTCAGAATCACGCCGCCTTCGGAGATTTTGTCGCCGACTTTGACTTTCACTTCTTTCACAACCCCTGCTGCATCGGCAGGTACGTCCATAGTGGCTTTGTCGGTTTCCAGTGTAATCAGGGTGTCGTCAACGGCGATGGTGTCGCCCGCTTTGACTTCTACTGCGATGATATCGACGTTTTCATGACCGCCAATATCGGGTACTTTGATTTCTACGATACTCATTTGAGTTCCTTTGATGATTTCGGTTTGAGGTCGTCTGAAAAACAGTTTCAGACGACATCACTTATGTTTTCCGGCACGGATAACCATTTCCAAGACAACTTTTCTGCGCTTCGAACCTTTTGCACGACTTGCGCCCGCTGCCCGGTAATTCAAGGTTTGTCCGTTATACAAACCGTCAACGTATTCTTGATTCAGACGACCTCACAAGCAAATTGACTTTGAGGTCGTCTGAAAACAGGATTAGCGTTTCCAGCTTGGCGCCACGTCGGCATTGATGCCGTATTTTTCGATGGCTTGTTGAACGGTTTCTTTGCTGACTTTGCCTTGTTCTGCCAATGCGCTCAATGCTGCCACGACAACGTTGTAGCGGTCCACTTCGAAGAAGCGGCGCAGGTTGGCACGGCTGTCGGAACGTCCGAAACCATCGGTACCCAAGACATGGTAGTCGTTCGGGATGTACGCGCGGATACGGTCGGCATAGCTGCGGATATAGTCGGTAGCGGCGATAACCGGACCATCATGACCTTGCAGCTGAGAGGTCACAAAAGGTACTTTTTCAGCTTCCAACGGATGCAGGCGGTTGAAACGTTCTACTTCAATGGCATCGCGGTGCAGCAAGTTGAAGGACGGGCAAGACCAAATGTCTGCTTCTACGCCGAAGTCGGCTTTCAGCAATTCGGCACCGGCAATCACTTCTTGCAGGATGGTACCGGAACCCATCAATTGAACTTTCTTGTCGCCTTTACCGCCGGCTTTCAGCAAGTACATACCTTTCAGGATGTCTTGTTCCACGCCTTCGGGCATATCCGGGTGAGTGTAGTTCTCGTTCATCAAGGTGATGTAGTAGAACACGTCTTCATGGTTGACGTACATACGGCGCAGGCCATCATGTACGATAACGGCTACTTCGTATTGGAAGGTCGGATCGTATGTTACACAGTTCGGGATCAAATCGGCTTGAATATGGCTGTGGCCGTCTTCGTGTTGCAGGCCTTCGCCGTTCAAGGTCGTACGACCGGCAGTACCGCCCAACAGGAAGCCGCGCGCGTGCATATCGCCAGCAGCCCATGCCAAGTCTCCGACACGTTGGAAACCGAACATAGAATAGTAAATGTAGAACGGAATCATCGCGAAGTCGCTGTTGGCATAGCTGGTCGCCGCTGCAATCCAGTCAGCCATCGCGCCTGGCTCGTTAATACCTTCTTGCAGGATTTGACCGTCAACAGACTCTTTATAGAACATCAATTGGTCTTTGTCTTGCGGGGTGTATTGTTGGCCTTTCGGATTCCAAATACCGTATTGTCGGAACATACCTTCCATACCGAAGGTACGGCTTTCGTCAGGAACGATAGGTACGACGCGTTTGCCAATTTTTTTGTCTTTCAACAGAGTAGACAAAATGCGGACAAATGCCATAGTGGTCGAGAATTCACGGTCGCCGCTGGATTTCAGTTGAGTCTCAAATGCAGACAACTCAGGCACTTCCAGAACTTCTTGGGTAGGCTTGCGTTGAGGCAGGTAGCCGCCCAAAGCTTCGCGGCGTGCGTGCAGGTATTTGTACTCTTCACTGTCGGGAGCAAAAGTCAGGTAAGGCAGATCGCCGCTGTCGATTTGCTCGTCGGTAACCGGAATGTCAAAGCGGTCGCGGAATTGTTTCAGAGACGCTTTGTCCATTTTTTTGGCTTGGTGGGCAACGTTTTGACCTTCACCGGATGCACCCATACCATAACCTTTAATGGTTTTTGCCAAAATTACGGTAGGTTTGCCGTCTGCATGGTTAGCTGCGCGGTCATAAGCGTTGTACACTTTTTGAGGGTCGTGGCCGCCGCGGTTCAATGCCCAAATTTCGTCATCGGTCATATCGGCAACCAATGCTTTCAATTCAGGGGTATTGAAGAAGTGTTCGCGCACGTACGCGCCGTCTTTGGATTTGTAAGTTTGGTAGTCGCCGTCCAAACATTCTTCCATGCGTTTGCGCAAGATACCGTCTTTGTCTTTTGCCAAGAGGCGGTCCCAACGGCGGCCCCAAATGACTTTGACAACATTCCAGCCTGCGCCGGCAAAGTTGCCTTCCAATTCTTGGATGATTTTGCCGTTACCGCGGACAGGACCGTCCAAACGTTGCAGGTTACAGTTGATGACGAAAATCAGGTTGTCCAAACCTTCGCGTGCGGCCAATGCGATGGCGCCTTGTGATTCAGGTTCGTCCATTTCGCCGTCGCCGCAGAAACACCATACTTTACGGCCTTTGGTTTTTGCCAGACCGCGGGATTCCAAGTATTTCAGGAAACGGGCTTGGTAAATCGCCATGATCGGACCCAAACCCATAGATACGGTTGGGAATTGCCAGAAATCAGGCAGCAAGTGCGGATGCGGGTAAGAAGGCAGACCATGTCCGTCCACTTCCTGACGGAAATTGTTCAGTTGGTCTTCAGTCAGACGGCCTTCAACGAAAGCGCGGGCATAGATACCTGGAGAAACGTGGCCTTGGAAGAATACCAAATCACCTTCTTCGCCTTCGCCTTTAGCTTTCCAGAAGTGGTTGAAACCCACTTCGTACATGGTTGCGGCAGATTGGAAAGATGCGATATGACCACCCAGCTCCAAATCTTTTTTACCAGCGCGCAATACGATGGCGGCGGCGTTCCAGCGCACGAATGCACGGATGCGGTGTTCGATGTTTTGATCGCCCGGAATGCCTTTTTCGTCTTCAACCGAAACGGTATTCAAATACGGGGTGGTTGTGCCGTGAGGCATACGGACGCCTTTGTCGCGGCTGTATTTAACCAGATGTTCCAACAGGTATTGTGCGCGTTCGCTGCCTTCGTATTCTAGAACTGAGCTTAATGCGTCCAACCACTCTTGGGTTTCAATCGGGTCAACATCGTGTAATTGGGTGGACATAGTATCTATCCTTATGTTGAGTGTTATTCAATGACGGAGGGTTATACCCCTAATGTTTTCGTTTGCGAAAATTGGTATACAAAAACGAAAAGTTTCTAAAATCAAATCAAATAAAATTAGATAATCTAAATCTTTTCAATCAGTTAAAAACCGGATTAAAAACAAAAGACGCACTGGTGAATTTATTTGAATCTGCTTCGCTTCGAATCGTATCAGCAAACGGTATAACTAGCAAATTTCAATTTAATATATTCAAAAACAATCAAACTTTTCCCATTTAATTTTCTTTTTTAACACAAAAACGAAAATAAAATGAAAAAAACCGAAATAACCTTTTAACCGTTTTTGAAATAGCTTTGCTGCTATATTTCAGACGACCTTTTTACCGCTCCTCCGAATGCCGGCGTTTGATAAGGATGCGGACAGCGCCGTCATTACCCTCGCGAGGTTCGATATAGGCAAGGACATCCGGATGCTGCATCAGCCAACGGCGCGTCATATTTTTTAAAACAGGTTTATAGCCTGCCGAACCCAAGCCGCTACCGTGGACAATTTCGGCACAAACGCCGCGCTTTTGGACAAACACGATAAATTCATTTAATACCTGTTGTGCTTCTTCTTGCGTATAGCCGTGCAAATCAACATCGGCAACGACGGGATAATGGCCGTTACGCAGGCGTTGCAGGTCGTTTTTACCTTGCCCGTTCTTACTGAACGAAGCAGGCGGCTCATCCCAACCGCCGTTGCCGATATAAAAATAATCTTCCTCATTTAATGAAGATGCTTCTTTCGGACGCGGCTTTATCGGCGATTTATCGCGTGGAGCAGAATAATATTGCGAAGTTTGTTTCAACGGGGTTACCGTCCCGACCATGCTTGCAAAATCCGCATTTTCGGCTTCCTGCTTTTTAGCTGCCGCTTCTGCTGCAGCCTTTTCTTCCGCTTCTTTTTTCGCCTGTTTTCCTAAGGCCTGAAGGGTAGATTGGAAATCTGTTTTCATAAATGGATACCTGAAACGCTAAATGATTTTCAGACGACCTCTTTTACAAACAAGGTCGTCTGAAAATGGGAAAATAATTTACGGTTCTATCTAACTAAAGATATTTCCGCATTAATTCGCATTCGACTTTAACTTCCCGATTCAACTGCAATACCGCAGAACCCAAAGATTCATAACGGTTGATGCGGTAAAACGGAACGGAATTGAGCGAAGCATAAAGTTTTAAAAAACTCAATCCGGCATGATGCGCCAACTCTTCGGCACGCCTCAGCAATGCCGTACCCAAACCTTGATTGTGGAAAATCGGATGCACATAAAGCGCGTCTAATTGCGCTTCCTTAAAATCGACTTGGAAAAATCCACGGATGGCCCCTTTGTATTCCACCACCCACAAAGCCTTATCCGGATCGTCAATGGTATGACGGTAGCTTTCAGTGTCCAACAGTGCTTCCCATGCCTGAAGCACGTTCTCGTCGTAGCTTCTAATGCAGGCAAATTGGGCGGCATGAAGATGGGCATTATGGATGGCTTGGCAATCTTGTACTGTGGCGGGACGGAGTATGGTCAACAGGCTCATGATTCGGTACGTTATATCTGGCTTTCAGACGACCTTGATTGATTCTGAGGTCGTCTGAACATTCTAAAAATCAGCAAATTATAAACTTTGATGCAGCTTCGCCGCCACTTCAAAAACAGTGTCGGCATCGGCGGACAAAACGGTGAAATGCCCCATTTTGCGGCCTTTCCGCGCGGCTTTTTTGCCGTATAGGTGCAGGTGTGCATTCGGATGGCTTTGCAACGGCAGCCAATTCGGTTCGCCGCCGTCTTCCTGCCAGACGTCGCCCAAAATATTCGCCATGCAGCATGAAGAAAGCAACTTGGTGTCGGCGGGCGGCAGATTGCACATAATGCGTACCTGCTGCTGGAACTGGTCTGCGGCGCAGGCATCTATCGTATGGTGGCCGGAATTGTGCGGGCGCGGGGCGATTTCGTTGACGACCAATTCATGCGTGTCGCCAACGACGAACATTTCCACCGCCAACACGCCGACATAATCCAATTCGTCCGCCAAGCGTTGCGCCATCTGCCGTGCCTGTTGCTGCACATCGGCACTCAACCGCGCGGGGACGATGGAATAGGCGAGGATGCCGTTTTCGTGGATATTTTCGGCAGGATCGAAGGTTTGCACGTTTTCATTGTTCAGACGGCATACGATAACGGAAATTTCGCCGCGCAAATCCACCATTTTTTCTAAAACACAATCTACGCCGCCGTGTTCGGCAAACGCGGATTTGAGTTCGTCCACCGTTTTGACGCGGATTTGCCCTTTGCCGTCGTAGCCTAACGTAGCCGTTTTCAAGATGCCGGGCAAAAATTGCGCGCTTTCTTCGCTGATGTCGTCTGAACGGCAAACCGCTTGATACGGCGCGGTTTTCAATCCTGCTTTGCGTATCCACGCTTTTTCCTGAATACGGTTTTGCGCGATGGTAACGCAGTCGCCGCTGGGGGAAACGTTGGTATGTTTTGCCAGAAAGCGCATCGCGTCGGCATTGACGTTTTCAAATTCAGTGGTAACTGCCGCGCATTTTGCCAACTCGTCCAAAGCGGCTTGGTCGTCAAACGGCGCGCACAAATGGCGGTCGGCAAATTCCGCCGCCGGCGCGTTCGGATCAGGGTCGAGAACGGTTACTTTGTAGCCCATGGTTTTGGCGGCAACGGTAAACATTCTGCCTAACTGGCCGCCGCCGAGGATGCCGAGCATAGAAGGAGGGAGGATGGAGGATTTGTTCATGGTGTTTTAATCTGTCTGTGTTCTGCTGTTGATTTCAGGTCGTCTGAAACCGTCAGTCCGTCATTCCCGCGCAGGCGGGAATCCAGAGGGTAAATATCCTGCAATGTTTAAAGATTCCTGAACCTAAGAGTCTGGATTCCCGCCTGCACGGGAATGACGAAATTCAAGGGGTACCAAGGTCAATTTACATGTTTTATGGAAATGATGGTTATTTAATAATTTCAAACCATAAATCCTGCCAACTGGGATTTTTCTCTTCGATAAGACGCAGCTTCCATTGCCGATTCCATTTTTTCAATTGCTTTTCCCTGGTAATGGCGTATTCCATTGTGGAATGCAGTTCGTACCAAACCAACATGGTTACATGATGCTGATTTGTAAATCCTTGCGTCAAATGTTCTCTATGTTGGTAAACACGTTGGGTGAGATTGGATGTTACACCGATATACAGCGTTCCGTTTCGTTGGCTGGCGAGTATATAAACGGCAGGTTGCATCATGTTTCCGCAAAAAACTTTAATCCGTCATTCCCGCGTAGGCGGGAATCCAGGCCTCCGGTTTTCAGGAATATTTAAAGATTACCGTCATTTCAAATTTCTGGATTCCCGCCTACGCGGGAATGACGCAGTAAAGGTAGCTGTTCTAATCAAACGATTGCTGCTTATTGTTTGGATTTTCAGACGGCCTGTTGATTCCTTAAAGGCCGTCTGAAAACTCCAAGTCTACCTGTCCAGCCCCTCCTGCACCATCTGCGCCGCCCTGACCACTGCTCGGGCTTTATTCTGCGTTTCCTGCCATTCGGAGGTCGGGTCTGAGTCGGCGACGATGCCTGCGCCGCTTTGGACGTATAGGGTATTGTTTTTCACTACGGCGGTGCGGATGGCGATTGCCAAGTCCATGTCGTTGTTGAAACCCCATACGCCGACGGCGCCGCCGTAGATGCCGCGTTTGCTCGGTTCGACTTCTTCGATGATTTCCATGGCGCGGACTTTGGGTGCGCCGGAGAGTGTGCCGGCGGGGAAAGTGGCGGCGAGGATGTCCATGTTGGTAACGCCCTCTTTCAGACGACCTTCGACGTTGGAAACGATGTGCATCACATGGGAGTATTTTTCAATCACCATTTTGTCGGTTACTTTGACTTCGCCCGTTTTGCTGATGCGGCCGACGTCGTTGCGCCCTAAATCGATAAGCATGACGTGTTCGGCGATTTCTTTGGCGTCGCTTAATAAATCCTGCTCGTTGGCAAGGTCTTCGGCGGGGGTTTTGCCGCGCAGGCGCGTGCCGGCGATGGGGCGGACGATGACATCGTCGCGTTCGCGGCGGACGAGGATTTCGGGTGAGGAACCGACGATGTGGAAATCGCCGAAATCGTAGTAAAAGAGATAAGGCGAAGGGTTGAGCGTGCGCAGGGCGCGGTAGAGGGCGAGCGGGCTGTCGGTAAATTCCATGCTCATGCGCTGGCTGGGGACGACCTGCATACAATCGCCTGCGAAGATGTAGTCTCTGATTTTATCGACGCAGGCTTTGAACGGTTCTTCGCCGAACTCGCTGACGGCTTCGGTGTGTTTGCTGCCGAGCGAGAGTGGGATGGCGCAGCTTTGGCGCAACTGGGTGCGGATGTCTTCGAGGCGTTCGCGGGCGCGTTCGTAGCCGTCGGGCTGCGAGGGATCGGCGTAAACGATGAGGTGGATTTTGCCACTCAAATTGTCGATAACCGCCAATTCTTGCGACAACATCAGCAAGATGTCAGGCGTACCGAGCGGGTCGGCTTTGGCGGTGTTTTTCAGGCGGTGGGCGAAGTGTTCGAAATTGTAGATGGTTTCATAACCGAAGTAGCCGACTAGTCCGCCGGTAAAGCGCGGCAGGCTTGGGATTTCTGGCGTTTTGAAACGGTTGTGGAAGGCTTCGATAAAGGGTAACGGATTGCCGTCGTGTTGTTCGACGATTTCACCGTTTTGATAAACATCGACGTGTTTGCCGCTGACTTTGAGATAGTGGCTGCAAGGCAAGCCGATAAAGGAATAGCGGCCGAAACGTTCGCCGCCGACAACGGATTCGAGCAGGTAGGTATAGGGGCGGTTGGCGAGTTTGAGATAGAGGGAAAGCGGCGTATCCAAGTCGGCAAGGAGTTCTTGCACGAGCGGGATGCGGTTGTAGCCTTGGGCGGCTTGGGCTTGGTATTCTTGTTTGCTGATCATTTCGGTTCCGTTGTGCGGGTGTTTTCAGACGACTTTGCGAACGTGTAAAAGTCTTTGAAAAAGCTTGGGACGAAGCACTTGGCGGGCAGAAAAAACAAGCCCGCGCCATCGTCGCAAAATTGCGGAAAAGTATAACATTTTATGCGGATTGTTGACAGTTTTGGTTTTTCAGACGACCCCTCCCTGCCGTATAATGCCGTTTTCTGTTTCCGCTTCCCAAACGACCATCATGAACGAATCCATCCGCCTCCCCGCCGCCTCGCTCAAACCCGCCACCGTCTCCCTGCCCGGTTCCAAAAGCATCAGCAACCGCACCCTGCTGCTTGCCGCCTTGTCCGACAACACTTGCGAAATCCATTCCCTGCTCAAATCTGATGATACCGACCGTATGTTGGAAGCACTCGATAAACTCGGCGTTGAAATCGAATATCTTGCCGAAGGTCGTCTGAAAGTTCACGGTACAGGCGGACAATTTCTAAACCGAACTGCCGATTTGTTTTTAGGCAACGCGGGAACGGCGTTCCGTCCGCTGACTGCCGCGCTGGCGGTTTTGGGCGGCGATTATCATCTGCACGGCGTTGCGCGTATGCACGAACGCCCTATCGGCGATTTGGTCGATGCGCTGCGGATTGCCGGCGCCGATGTCGAATATCTCGGCAACGAACACTATCCACCGCTTCATATCGGTGAGCGCCAAGACCGCGGCGAGCGCGTGATTCCGATTAAAGGCAATGTGTCCAGCCAGTTTCTGACCGCCCTCTTGATGGCGCTGCCGCTGACCGGACAGGCATTTGAAATCCGTATGGTCGGCGAGTTGATTTCCAAGCCCTATATCGACATCACTTTGAAACTGATGGCGCAATTCGGCGTACAGGTTGCCAATGAAGACTACCGCGTCTTCAAAATCCCCGCCGATGCCCGCTACCACGCGCCCGACCATTTATATGTCGAAGGCGATGCCTCCAGCGCGTCCTACTTCCTCGCAGCCGGTTTGATTGCCGCCACGCCTATCCGCGTTACCGGTATCGGCGCAAACAGCATACAGGGCGATGTCGCCTTTGCCCGCGAGCTGGAAAAAATCGGTGCGGACGTGGTTTGGGGCGAAAACTTCGTCGAAGTCTCGCGTCCGAAAGAACGCGCCGTCCAAGCCTTTGATTTGGATGCGAACCATATCCCCGATGCCGCCATGACCCTCGCCATCGTCGCCCTTGCCACCGGACAAACCTGCACGCTTCGCAACATCGGTTCATGGCGCGTCAAAGAAACCGACCGCATCGCCGCGATGGCAAACGAGTTGCGTAAACTTGGCGCAGAAGTCGTCGAAGAAACCGAAGCGATTCACATCACCCCGCCTGAAACACTGACGCCCGACGCAGTCATCGACACTTACGACGACCACCGCATGGCAATGTGTTTCTCGCTGGTTTCCCTGTTGGGCGTACCCGTCGTCATCAACGACCCGAAATGCACCCATAAAACCTTCCCGACTTATTTTGAAGTGTTCTCATCGCTGACCGACGCGGTTTAAAGCGGGAGGATGTTTACCCAAACAAAAAGGTCGTCTGCAAATGAGTCGAGCGGGTCGCGCTCAAACCTTTCAGACGACCTTTTTATATGGCTGCAAGGACAAAAGACATCCGTCCTTACCATCCCCTGTCCGAATATCCTGAATCTTGCGGAACAGAGTAACCGCCCTCTTCCGATGCAGGCGGATAAGAACCCAGATACACACCGTCGTCTGAAACAGGACGGCGGTTTTTACCTTTATCCTTTTCTTTGTCTTTCTTTTTATAGTGGATTAAATTTAAATCAGGACAAGGCGACGAAGCCGCAGACAGTACAGATAGTACGGCAAGGCGAGGCAACGCTGTACTGGTTTAAAGTTAATCCACTATATCTCTGTCGGGAATTACGGCATCAATAACTGCGCCCGTACCTTTGACGACAACCTTGCCCGCCGTCATGACGGTCGTTGCCGCCAAATCGACTGCCGCCCTGACGACGCAGCCGTTCAGCGCCAGGCAGACCAAAGGCAGAAGCAAGGTTTTCATCTTCATTTTCATGAATGCGAACATCCGCAATGACCGTCATGCCCGCCATCACAGCCTGCCGCGTGTTCGTGCCACGCGTCATCGTCGCCGTCAAACTCTTCCATTTCGTCAAACTCACCGTTTTCGACCAATTCGACCAACTCTTCCAAACTTTGCGCCCCTTCTACCCAAAAACACGGAATATCGGGTGGCGTATCGGGAGCCAGCAGGGCTGCATCGCCCTCGTGCCAAGCTATCCAATAGCCGTTGGCCGTTTGAACAAATTGCGCGTCGGGATGAATGGTTTCGCCTTCGGTGCCAACCAGCATACGCTCGGCAATTTCAGTCTGATAAGGCAGGATGTTCATAATCTTCTTTCTACGGTCGGTAAAATCCATATTGTAGCCGAAATTTCTACTCTCATTGCGTCCCGTCCATTCCGGCTTGAAGCTTTGTTTCGGGCGGCGCATAATCCCCGCTTATTTTCAATAAATTCACTGCAAAGGAAATCGGATGCAAAACTACCTGACCCCCATTTTTTCATTTGCCCCCATGATTCCCGAACGCGCACTCGGCAGCCGCGTCTGGGATATTGAAGGTCGTGAATATATCGACTTGTCGGGCGGTATCGCGGTCAACGCGTTGGGACACTGTCATCCCGATTTGGTTGCCGCGCTGGCGGAGCAGTCGCAAAAATTGTGGCACATTTCCAATATCTACACGACCAAGCCCGCGGAGGAATTGGCGCAAAAGCTGGTAGAGCATACCTTCGCCGACAAAGTGTTTTTCTGCAATTCCGGCGCTGAAGCCAACGAAGCCGCGCTGAAACTGGCACGAAAATACGGGCGCGATCATTTTGGCGGACACAAAACCGAAATCATCTCCTGCCTGAATAGCTTCCACGGTCGCACATTGTTTACCGTATCGGTCGGTGGCCAGCCCAAATACAGCAAAGACTACACGCCGCTGCCGCCAGGTATTACCCACGTTCCGTTTAACGATGTTGCCGCATTGGAAGCAGCCATCGGCGAAAACACCTGCGCCGTAATCATCGAGCCGATTCAGGGCGAAAGCGGCATCCTGCCCGCCACGCAGGAATATCTGCAAGCTGCGCGCCGTTTGTGCGACGAACACGGCGCATTGCTGATTTTGGACGAAGTGCAAACCGGTATGGGGCATACGGGCAAACTGTTTGCCTACGAGCATTACGGCATTACACCCGATATTCTCAGTTCCGCCAAAGCCTTAGGCGGTGGCTTTCCCATCGGGGCGATTCTGACCACCGATAAAATCGCCCCGACCTTCGGGCCGGGGACGCACGGTTCGACTTTCGGCGGCAATCCGATGGCGTGCGCCGTCGGCAGCCGCGCGTTCGACATCATCAACGCGCCCGAAACCTTGGCGCACGTGGAAAAACAAGGACAAAAACTTCAGACGGCCTTGCGGGAATTAGGCGAGAAAACCAGTGCGTTCAAAGAAGTACGCGGTATGGGTCTACTCATCGGCTGCGTGCTGGCAGACAAATATAAAGGCCGCGCTTCGGAAATTACTGCTGCCGCGCTGAAACACGGCTTGATGGTATTGGTTGCCGGAGCCGACGTCGTGCGCTTTGCGCCTAGTCTTCTGCTAAACGATGAAGATATGGCGGAAGGACTGAAACGCTTGGAGGCCGCGTTAACGGAATGGATAGCCTGATTTAAGAAATTACGAACCAAGGCTTTCTTTGCTATTTCAAAAACTTTTATCAATCACCGTGGCTTATTCATATTAAAGGTCGTCTGAAAACAAGCAAAACAAGTTTTCAGACGACCTTTTTGCGTCTTCTCTTCATCACATGAAACAACATTTTCCTACATCCCCTGTCATTTGATGTTCGTTAAAAAATGCGTTGCCTATTCGTGTTACGCTTCGCAAACAAATTGATTTTTCAAGGGAAAGGAGCAGGGTATGCCGTCGTTGAGAACGCAAATCGCCGGTTTTTCTTTTGACAACTGTTTGATGAACGCCGCTGGTGTGGCGTGTATGACCGTGGAAGAACTCGAAGAAGTCAGACAATCCGCCGCGGGCAGCTTCGTTACGAAAACGGCGACGCTGGAAGCACGGGCGGGCAATCCCGAGCCGCGTTACCGCGATGTACCGCTGGGCAGCATCAATTCCATGGGTTTGCCGAATCAAGGCATTGATTACTATCTGGATTATTTGCTGAGCCTTCAAGAATCGCAGCCCGAACGGACATTTTTCCTCTCGCTGGTCGGTATGTCGCCCGATGAAACACACACGCTGTTGAAAAAAGTGCAAAACAGCGGATTTAAAGGCATTACCGAACTCAACCTTTCCTGTCCGAACGTCCCCGGCAAGCCGCAAATCGCCTACGACTTTGAAACGACCGAGCGGATTTTGGGTGAAGCCTTCGGCTACTTCGACAAGCCTTTAGGCATCAAACTGCCGCCGTATTTCGACATCGTCCATTTCGACCAAGCGGCGGAAGTGTTCAACCGCCATCCGCTGAAATTTGTCAACTGCGTTAATTCAATCGGCAACGGCATGTATATCGAGGACGAATCCGTCGTGATCCGACCTAAAAACGGCTTTGGCGGCATAGGCGGCGAATACATCAAACCGACCGCGCTCGCCAACGTCCATGCGTTCTACCAAAGATTGAATCCATCCATCCAAATCATCGGCACAGGCGGCGTTTATACCGGTCGCGATGCGTTTGAACATATCTTGTGCGGCGCGAGCATGGTGCAAATCGGCACGGCGCTGCATCAGCAAGGCGTCGAAATTTTCGAACGCGTTTCGCTTGGCTTGAAAGCCATCATGGTACAAAAAGGCTACGAGACGCTCGAAGACTTTAAAGGCAAACTGAAATATCTGGGGTAAGTCTGCTCGGATGAAGGGGAAAAGGTCGTCTGAAAACCTGAATCGGGCTTTCAGACGACCTTAGTATTTACGCATTCAGAAATGCTCTTCATCTCCCGAACCGCTTCAACTGTCAAATCTAACCCGATCCTTCAAAATATCATCTAAAAACAGGTCGTCTGAAAAACAAAAAACAGCCCCTGCCCCTTCCTTTTTTATTGAAACGCAGGCTGCTTTCACACTTAGCCTATGTCAGCAAACCTGGCTTTTTCGATCATTGTCAGTTAAGCAACCGTAAAAAAGGGCTTTCGCCCCTTCCTTTTACCACAAGCTTTCCGTGCGGATTTGCCTCCAACCTTGCCCGGTTTCTTCCACCACAAACGGCACACCGCTGACACCAAACTGTTGCGCAAGATTGGCGCCGTCAGCAATGCGCTGTTTGGCAAGCTGTTCGGTTGCACAATCTTTTAAAATCCCAACCGCTTGCTGACAGCCGATTTGGTATAAAACATCTGCCAATACATCCAATTTTGCCGTATCCAAACCTTCTTCGTAACGTGCTTTTTGAAAAGCACGCAAGGCTTCCGGTTCGCGCGCAGGCTCGGTAGTTTGCACCGCCGTTAAAGCCTGCACCAAGGCGAAAGAATTGAAATTGGTCGGCTGCTGCAAAATGTTTTGGCGATAATTTTCGCTAAACGGCAGCCCTGTGAGCTTGGCGATACGCCGGTCGTTTTCCCAAGCATGTTCCGCCCAATCGGGCGACATGATTTTGTCGCGGCAAAATAAGCCTGTCGGAACAAATTTGACATCAGCAGTTTGCGCTAATTTTGAAATGCCATCTGAAACGGAATAACACCATCCGCAAAGCGGATCAAACAAATAAAGAATCTTTCTTGTTGCCATATTTTTTACCCCACTAAAAGCGAAGTCATACTGAGCGAACCGGCAACAAGGTTGTCGTTGAAAAACGTAATGGCATCATCCGGTTCGCGCAATGCCATAATACAAAGAAAAGGCAGATAGTGATCCGGAGTCGGCACGGAGAGCATCGCCTTTTCGCCCAGCCGTTCGTAATGAATCAAAGTATCGTCATCCCGCTCGACAATCGCCTGATTGACCGCTTCGCGGAACGCAAACGCCCAATCATAACCCGCGCCGATTTGATTGATATGCGCCCTGCTCATCACGCTCAGATTATGGATAATATTGCCGCTGCCGATAATCAACACACCCTGTTCGCGCAAGGCGGATAATTTTTTCGCCAAATTGAAATGCCATTCCGCCGATTGCGAACGGTTAAGGCTGAGTTGTACCACAGGAATATCGGCATCGGGATACAGAAATTTCAGCACCGCCCACGCGCCGTGATCAAAACCGCGTGTCGGATTCAGCCCGACATTCTCCGGCTGCAATAACGACCGCACCTGCTCCGCCAATTCGGGCGAACCGGGCGCCGGATACTGCACTTGGCTCAGCTCTTCAGGAAATCCGTAAAAATCGTAAATCATTTCAGGATGTTCGCCCGATGTAACCTGCAAACGGCTGCTGTACCAATGCGCAGAAATCATCAAAATCGCTTTGGGTTTGGCAAATTTTTGCGTGATCAGGCTGAGATTTTGGTTAAACGGATTTTCCTTATCCAACACATTCATCGGACTGCCATGCCCGACAAACAATACAGGCATTTTTTTCATCATTGCCTCCTTAAAATATTTGATGAGGCGGATTGTACGGATAAATGATTAAGCAATAAATCTCAACTTATGAACAACATACTTTCCCAATAGGAAATGATGAAATGTTCTTTGGCTTTGCTGCAAAGTTAAAAAGAGGTCGTCTGAAAGTTGAGTTTCAGACGACCTTTTGGTTTTAAATAACAAAGGCACATTGCACAAATACAAAGCAGAGCCAGGTCTTTGTAAATTATTTTTCAACCATGATTATTTATTTCAATCCTTTTTCCACCAACCAGTTTTCCAGCACATCAGCGATTTCCACGTTATTTGCTTCGGCAAAGGCGAAATGGCTGTTGCCGCGTATGCCGATGTCGGGCAGGCGCACAACGCTGGCATCGCCGCCGTGGTGGTTGACACAGTCGGCGAAGGCTTGCGCCATATGGATGCGCTCAATCCACCGCTGTGATGCCCAGTGCGGGTTGTCTGCCGAAATATAATCGCCGCGCTGGAAGCCGAACAGGCCGATTTGAACGCACAGCTTTCCGCCCCCGAAATCTTCAAAGACTACGAAAAAGCCGGCCGCCTGCAAGCGCGCGCGGAAGAAATCGAAACACTGCTGCTGGAGAAATTGGAACGGTGGGAGATGTTGGAAGGGAAGCAGAACGGGGGGGGTGATTTAGATTTCAGGTAGCCTGATGGGCGTTTGAAAGCATCAAAAAGCAGCCCGCACCTTGGGAAAACTAAAGTGCAGGCTGCTTTTTGATGATGGATTACCCATCTCTTAATCGTATGCCGGATAGTTCGTATAACGTGGGGTGCAAAAAATTCAAGCAGTTCCTTTTGAACTCTCTTTCTTAATTTACAATTGGTTATCTGTATTTTCGTAACCTAGCATAACTGCTAATCTACATCAGCCCCTTCAATTAAAATAATGAATCAATTGAGAGATAGGTTTCCAAACGGTATAATGCGCCGAGACTAGGTATTTTTTTCCTAAAAACAAAGCAAAATAGGTAACTAACTATGTTAATCCAATTTTCTGTTGAAAATTATCGTTCAATCAAACAAGAACAGACGCTTTCGTTGGTTCGTGATTCAGGAACGGAAATGCCGGACAACTATTTTGACAGTAATGCGCCCGCTACACCGTCTTTATTAAAATCTGCCGTTATTTATGGAGCCAACGCCTCAGGTAAATCCAATGTAATCAAGGCATTATATTCAATGATTCAAATTCTTTCGGATTCCTTCAATAAGAAAGAGAAAGAACCAATCAGAACTGAATCTTTTCTTTTTGATGAAACATACAAAAACAATCCAACACATTATGACATTTCATTTGTTGTGGATTTACTCAATGATGAAGGTAGTTTGCAACCTACTAGAGTGGATTATGGCTTTATTGCTGACGACAAAAAAATCCATGAAGAATGGTTAAGTGTCTATCCAAAAGGACGCGAACAAAACTGGTATTCCCGTGAGTATAACCAGCAAATCGAAAGCTACGATTGGAAAATGTCTGATTATTTCAAAGGCGAAAGAGTGAGTTGGAGAAATCAAACCAGACCGGATCAGCTATTCTTATCTAGTGCAGCACATTTAAATAGTGAACAAATCAAACCTATTTTTCATAGCCTCATCAATAGAATTCCAATTATTAGCACAGATAGAATCAGCAATGAGATGGCAAAAAAGCAATGTAAAAAATCTGAAAAAGATAAAAAGATCATGATTCAGTTATTGCGTTCTGCAGGTATCGAATTAGATGATATTGTTTTTGAAAAGCCTAAAGTAAATTTTGAAGAACTTCCTGATGATATTCCTGATTTCATTAAAGAGGAAATACTGCAAGATTTACAACAGCGCATCATCGCCCAACACGAGACTTTTTTTGTATATTTGGATAATGAAAATAAACCACAAAAAATAAATTTAAGAGACGAATCAGATGGTACGCAAAAATTATTTGAGTTTTCAGGATTGATTCTGGCGGTTTTGCATAATGGCGATACTTTGGTTATTGATGAATTAAATAAAAGCCTACATCCTGATCTGGTTAGAT
>ERZ772957.318-NODE-318-length-40672-cov-11.409164_pt1 | contig 40672 bp, 40 predicted proteins | sample MGYA00580682_ERZ772957 | MGnify/ENA primary metagenome ERZ772957 (study PRJEB29015, sample SAMEA2737921) | human oral metagenome | biome: human oral; feature: human-associated habitat; material: dental | place: China | collected 2025 ... | reverse complement strand
GGGATTCGCCGGGCGCGCCGATTGGGGTATATCCGCAGCGAAGAGATGCGCACACGATTTACGCATAAGATACTCACGTACTTCGGCGTTGTAGCAGCGGCGCTGATGCTCGATTTTATGTTGCTCAAGACACATGCGCCTGCATTTGCGGCGACAGTTGCAATCGGTTATCTTGCACTGACTGAGTTCGTCTCGATTTTGGAAAATATGCAGCAGTCGGGCGTAGAGGAGGCAGGCGCACTTGTTGAGATCGTCCGAAAAAAGGGCGGTATTACAAAAGGAGGAAACGACAAATGAAAGTATTTTTGAATCCCGGACACGCGCCGAACGGCAACCCGGATCCCGGTGCATGCGGATGCGGTCTCAGAGAGTGCGACGTCGCAAAGAACGTCGCTGACCTAGTTGCGGGCTATCTCGTTGCTGCGGGCGTGGAGGTTGTCGGCAATATGCAGGATGACAGCCTCTATGCAATCACAAGCGCGGCCAATGCGAGCGGGGCGGACATCTTCATCAGCATCCACTGTAACGCATTCAATAGCTCCGCGTGCGGCACCGAGACTTGCGTGTACCCCGGCAGCGCAGACGGGAACAAACTCGGCGCGTGCATCCAACAGCAGATCGTCGACAGTCTCGGAACAGCTGATCGTGGGTTGAAAGCCCGCAAGGATCTCTGGGTGCTGAAAAGTACCGACATGACCGCTATCCTCGTTGAACTTGCGTTCATCGACAACGAGGGCGATGCGGCATTACTGAGAGATCAGCAGGACAATTTCGCTCGTGCCATTGCGCGCGGTGTGACGGATTACGCATAACGCGCAGAGAGGGGGCAAAATATGCTCGAACGGGTCAAACAGACGGTTACAACGCATAAAACGACCTGCACAGTAATCCTCGCCGTCCTGCTCGTTTGCATCGCCTACGCCGTCGGGCGATATGCAGGGCACGAGGCGGCGGAAGTAAAACCCGTCGTCATGACGCAGGCGGAGACGCAGGACGTTAAGGAGCTGCGGAATCAGCTCGATATCTCTGGGCGTAATGCTGCAGACCTGCAGCGGAAACTTGCAGATGTGCAGCGAGGTGGGCAAGCACCAAGTACAACCTACTACGTCACCGCCCCGACGGTGGAGCGGGCGGCTACGGTGGTAGAGCGGCAGATACGCACGGACGACCCGATGCTGCCGAGAGCAGCACGTGAAAAAAGTGACCGTACTGTGGTCACGCCGATCACAAAGGATAAGGACGGCAAAGACCTGCCAGCAGATCAGCAGAAGGTTGATGTGTATAAGATCAACCTGCGCAAAGATCACCGCATCAAGGCGGGCGCATCCGTCATTGACGGCAAGGCACTCATGACCGTCGGCTATGAGCAGGGACGATTTGAGGCATTGGCGCATTTCGACGGCGGCAAGTACAAGGGCGCGACGGTCATGTATAACGTCGCGGAGTGGTAATAGCATAAAACAAGAGGGTCGGCACATGTCACGCCGTCCCTCTGTTTTTGTCTACAGTTTGTCTACAAAATACCATGATTCGCCCTCTATATTGCTATTTTGTCTTTGTGTAAAAATATCTGTGTTATTCTTGCGATACCTTGTCATTGTTGGCTTGCGGGTTCGTTACAGTGTTTGATAAATCACTCCTTTTGATGTGCGAAATGCTATAACAGAAGATACAGAAAAAATACAATCCATTGAGTGAGTACACGTGAATACAATTGCAGATGCAGATGGTAAAAGTGATTGACGGATGCATTTTCCTGTAGTAGTCTAGGAAAACACGGGAAGGGGGGCATTTCGTTGTCGTTTTATACCTACAGCTATATTGAGCAGGTTGGACAGGCGAGCCATACGGCGTGGTACGTCATTTCGTTCCTCGCGCTCGCCGCACTGTTTGTTGTGAGCATCAAGTATCTGCGCAGCAGTTTTTCCTCGCGCTACCGCGATCTCGTCGTCCTGCTGTTTCTGGCGGTGATCTTTCTCGGGGGCATGCAGTACGGCGACTACAACCGCATGAAGAGCGACCGCGAGCAGACCTCACGCATGGCACAGTTCGTGCAGAGCCTCGGGAAGGATCTCGATGTCCCTGCCGGCGATATCAAGGTGAACTCGACCAATCTGAAGCAGGGCATGCTCGTCGATGTAGAGGGCACGTTCTACGTGATTCATTTCAATGCGGACTACACGTCGTTTCAGTATGAACGCACGCACCTCCTGCGGCGGGATATACAGATCGTAGATAAGGAGGACTGAGATGATCGTCTACTTACTGGTACTCGCAAAACTCGCTCTCGGTCTGCTCTGTCTCATCGTGCAGATCAACCTCCTCGGCAAGGGCAACCTCGCCCCCACGTCCGCGACCGATCAGGTGCAGAACTACGTGCTCGGCGGCATCATCGGCGGTGTTATCTACAGCAGTGCCATCTCTGTGATTGACTTCCTCCTCGTGCTCGTCGCGTGGACGCTTCTCGTGCTCCTGCTGAAATTTATCAAGGCGAACAACCGCCGCGTCAAGGAGATCGTTGACGGCACGCCTGCGATCCTCATCGAGCGCGGCAAAATCCTCATGGACGAGTGCATGCGGCAGGGGCTCCTCGCGCATGATCTCACGCTGAAACTGCGTCTGGCGGGCGTCTACTACATCAAGGATGTCAAGCGTGCCGTGCTCGAGCCGAACGGACAGCTCACTGTCATTCAGTATGGTGAGGAAAATGCGCGCTATCCGCTCATCCTCGACGGGCAGGTCGATGAGGACATTCTCGAGCTCATCGAAAAGGATCACGTTTGGCTGAACGCCGCTCTGCGCGAAGCGGGGTATGAGCTGAAGGATGTCTATGTCGGCGAGTACAAGGACGGTGCGCTGATTATTCATCCGTATGAGAAGAAGTGAGCGAAGGACAAAAAACTCTCCAAACCTAAAAATGGTCCGGAGAGTTTTTTGTCCCGTCAATTTTGGTTTGGCTTACATTTTGTCAAACTCCGCGAAATCTTCATGCAGCCCCTCGATGATCTGTCCTGTGGGAGTTCCTTCTGCATCCGTCTGGATGAGTGACCAGCTGATGCCGTCGCGGTCACGGTCCAAATTTCCATCATCGATGAGACTGATCAATGTTCCGACGATGCCCTTTGCATAGGCGGTCAGCAGACGCTTTATGTGATCTTCGCCGACAGCTCCCGCGGCGGTTTGATAGAGCGACTCGATGTCCTCGGTGAAGTCCTCTGCGCAGCTAAGCCCTTCCTCGACATCTGTGATGCTGCGATGCAGTTCTTTGAGAATGAGGCAGCGTGCGAACTGTGGGATGCCTTCGGTTACCTCGCTGAATGCCCATGAAAATGGCGCAGGACATCCGGCGTTATTCATTTTTTCAACGAGGCATTTTAGTTCCTGTTTCTTTTTGGCATCAAGTTTCGCCAATTCTCTTCGATAGTATGCTTGAGAACCGTCTGGCTCTGCTGCGATGTATTTGTCAAAATCGTTATCGCACACTTGAATGTACCTCCATATTTAGGAATCGCTGAATTTATCAGAGATTCTTTTACTTCACCCGATATGCGACTGCATACATGACGGGCAGGACGAGCAGTGTCAGCACCGTTGCCACAATCAGTCCGCCTGCGATGGCGACGGCCATGGGCCCCCAGAAGATGCTGCGCATGAGGGGGAGCATGCCGAGGATGGCAGCAGCCGCGGTGAGCATGATGGGGCGAAAGCGCAGAACGGCGGAGTCGATGATAGCGTCCATGGGCTTCTCGCCCGCCGCCTCATGTTTCTTGATCTGGTCGATGAGGATGACGGAGTTGCGGATGATCATGCCGAAGAGGGCGAGTACGCCGAGGTAGGCGACGAAGCCCATGGCAGAGTCCGTGAGGAGCATGGCGAGGACGACGCCGATGAGCCCGAGCGGTGCGACGAGGATGGTGAGCGCCATCTTGCCCATGGTGCCGACCTGGAACATGAGCAGCGTCATGATGATGAAGATCATTGCGGGGACGGGCTTTACGAGAAAGCCCATGGAGTCGTCCGCGTTTTCAAGTGCGCCCGACGGGACAATGGTGGTGCCGGCGGGGAGGTTTTCACGCAGCTCCTTCGTCGCGTCGTAGATGCGCAGAGCGGCATCGTTGCCCTCGCCGTCCTTGATATCCGCCTCGACCATGATGGATGGGAGGAGGTTATGCCGCTTGATCAGGCCGTCCTCCGCCTCGTAGGAGAGACGGGCAATCTGATCCAGCGGGATCGTGCCGCCGCGCGTAGGGATGGGGAGGGCGCCGAGCTGCCCGAGGTTCGTGCGGTCCTCTTCCGTGAGACGCAGGACGATGCCGAGGGTGCGGTCGCCCGTGTAGAACTCCGCCGCCTGTGCGCCCGAGATTTCGGTGTAGAGCATCTGCTTTACATCCTTGGCACTGAGTCCATAACGTTTCAGTTTGTCCTTGTCGAGGTCGATGCGGATGCCTTTTGCTTTTTCCGTCCAGTCGAGATGGACGTTGTCGGTCACAGGGTCGGCGGCGGCGATGGCGGCGACCTGCTCGGCGACGCGGCGCACGGCATCGGTTGTCGGTGCAGAGACGCGCAGCATGACGGGGTGGCTCGCAGGCGGCCCCGTCTGAATGTACTGCGTCGTGACGCGCGCGCCCGAGAGCTCGTCGTTGGCGGCACTGCGGATGATGGCGGCGAGCGCCTCGCGCTGCTCTGTATCCTTTGCCGTGATGACGAACTGTGCTTCGTTCGCGGCGTCCGCCTTCGGCTCAACGGTGAGGACGAAGCGCGGCGTGGACCGCCCGATATAGGCGGCGTAGTTGGATACCTTCTCGCTGTTCGCGTCAAGGATGGCCGTGAGACGATCCGCCTCTGTCTGCGTCGCCTTCAAGGATGCCCCCTGCGGCAGGGTGAGGCGGACGAGCAGCTCAGGGCGCAGGGAGGGCGGAAAGAAGGTTTGCTTGATGTGCGGGAAGGCGACAAGGCTCATGGCGAAAAGGAGTACGGTGCCGATGAGGACGATGGCGCGGTGCGCAAGGAAGAGGGTGAGCACGCGGCGAAAGAGACGGTAGAAGGGTGTTGCGTACGGATCGTGCAGTGCACCGTCCGCCCTCTGCTTGACGCGGATCAGATGGCAGCCGAAGAGCGGTGCGACCATGACAGAGACGATCCAGCTGAGGAGGAGGGCAATGCCGATCACGGGGAAGAGGGCGGAGCAGAACTCGCTCGCCATGCCTTTGGAGAAGGCAACAGGAATAAAGCCCGCGCAGGTGATGAGCGTGCCCGTGAGCATGGGCTTTGCCGTCTGGGTAAAAGCGTAGCACGCGGCGTCGAAGCGATCCTTGCCGCGCTCAAGCTGGACGCTCATCATCTCGACGGCGATGATGGCATCGTCGACGAGAAGCCCGAGTGCAATGATGAGTGCGCCGAGAGAGACTTTGTGCAGGTCGATGCCAAGGGCGTACATACAGACGAATGTGCCCGCGAGGACGAGCGGGATGCAGCATGCGACAACAAGTCCGGTGCGCAGACCGAGCGAGAGGAAGCTGACCGCGAGGACAATGACGATGGCGATGGCGAGCGTCTCCACAAAGTCATGGATGGAGTGCTGAACGACGGCAGGCTGGTTCGACACCTCGCTCAGTTCCGTGCCGAGCGGGAGATCCTGCCGAATCTGCGCGGTGAGCGCATCGAGGTCTTTGCCGAGGGCGAGGATGTTGCCGCCATTCTCCATGGAGACGGCGATGCCGATGGCAGGTGCGCCGTTATACATCATTTTGGGGTCGGCCGGGTCGATCGGGCGGCGCGTGATGTCCGCGATGTCGCCAAGGCGGAGGACTCTGCCCTCTGCGGGGATGGGGAGGGCACGGATGTCGTCGAGGCTGTCAAAGACACCCGAGACGCGCAGGTTGAGCGTCCCGTCCGCCGTCTCGATCGAACCGCCGGGAAGGACGGTGTCCTGCGTGCGCAGGGCGTCCGTGATCGCCGTCGGGGCGATGCCGAGGGAGGCGAGGCGGTCGCGGCTGATCTCGACGTAGACGCGTTCGCGCTGGACGCCGATCAGCTCGACTTTTTGCACGCTTGGCACGGTGAGGATGCGGCGGCGCACGTCCTCCGCGATGGCACGCAGCTCCTCATAGGAGTAATCCTCGCCTGTAACAGCATAGATCGAGCCGAATACGTCGTCAAAGCGATCGTTGTAGAATGGACCGAGAACGCCGTTCGGCAGGTCTCCCTTGACGTCCTCGCCGAAGTTGCGGACGTCGCGCCATGTCGGGCGGATGAGGTCCGTATCTACGTCGTCGCGCAGTCTGACGTAGATGATGGTCTGGCCTGCGCGCGTCTCGCTTGTGATCTCCTTGAGTCCCGGCGTGTCCTGAAAACGCCGCTCAAGTTTATCCGTGACCTGATCCTGCATCTCCTCTGCCGTTGCGCCCGGCCATGCGGCGGAGACAACCATCTGGCGGATGGTAAAGGCAGGATCCTCCATGCGGCCGAGGGACGTATAGGCAAAGATGCCGCCGACGGCAAAGACGATGATAAAGTACCAGACAAGGGTGCGGTGGCGCAGGGAGAGTTCGGTGAGGTTTCTCATTTTGTGCGCACCGCCTCTCCGTCATGGAGACGGTGGATGCCTGCCGTCACAACGACGGCATCCTGCGGAAGTCCTGCGGCGACGACGTCGTTGTCGCGGAATGCAGTCACGGTGACAGGGCGCAGGTGTACGATGCCGTCCTCCACGACAAAAACCTCTGCCGTGTCACCCGTCTGATAGATGGCGGAGAGCGGGAGGACAACACCGGCCTCGTCCGATGCACCGAGACGCACGTGTGCCGTCATGCCGAGCGGGAGGTCGGCGGGGGCATCCGCGAGGGCAATGCGTACAGCGTATGTGCCGCCTGCGGCATCAGCGACGGGCGCGATCTCACGTACCGTGCCCGTGAGTGCCGCGTGGTTTGCCCAGAGGGAGACGGCGGCGGGCATGCCGATGGAGACCTCGGCGAGGCGGCTCTCGGGGACGGCGATCTCGATTTCACGTTCTCCATCCTGTGTGAGAGTCATGACGGTCTGCCCTGCGGCGACGACCTGTCCCTCCTCGGCGGCGATGCCCGAGATCACGCCGTCCGCGCCTGCAATGAGGTTCGTATAGCCGAGCGCGTTGCTGCTCTGTGTGTTCTGTGCGAGTGCCTGACGGTAGGCGGCCTCGGCGGCGCGTTCGTTTGTACGGTACTGATCGAGCATCGCCTCCGAGATTGCCTGTGCGGCATAGAGCTCCTCATAGCGCGCACGGTTGGCGCGGGCGAGATCAAGCTGTGCGCGCGCGGAGGCGACGCCTGCACCTGCCGCATTCGCCTGCTGCTGTATGTCGCGTGCGTTGATGACCATGAGCACGTCGCCTGCATGGACGTGCGCACCCAAGCTCACATTGCGCGAGAGGATCTGCCCGCCGACCTGAAAGGCGAGCTTCGTCTCATAGCGTGCGCGGACGATCCCGCTGTAGTCTGCCTCTGATGCCCCTGCTGCGCTGAGCGCCATCGTGCGCACGACGGGGGGCGGCGGCTCTTTGGCTGTATCGCTGCCGCAGCCGGTGAGCAGCATAAGTGATGCCGCGAACACGAGGGCGGTATATTGCTTCTGCATGACGATCTCCCTTTCGTTGTTTTTAAGGAATCATGAAAAAGTGAAGCCCATCCGATTGACGTAGATTCTCTGCCGAAGTGCGGGCAAAAAAGATGCGTCAAGATGATGCTGAAGGTATCAGTGCACCCTTAACAGCATAAATTTTACCATTGAATAAGCATTGTGTCTATAAGTGACAGCAGGAGTATTTACGGGGAAATGAAAAAGAACTGCTGTGAGCGGCAGTTTTTTCGCTTCCATTTCCGGAATTGAATCCACACATATTTTGTGCTAGAATAAATGCTGATCGAATTGGAGAAAGGATGCCAGGATGGACGAGGAACTGCGGCGCTATGAGAAGATACGTGGCGCATACCGGTCGGTGGGGCGGCTTGCGAGTCTCTATGACGGGATGATGACGTATTCGACGCTGTCGGGCAAGTTCGTCTCGCGGCTCGTGTGGGGATTGGACCGCAGCGGTGTGCAGCGCTATGTGACGCTGGCGCTCCGTGCGGCACACGAGGGGTTCGCGGGGCGGCTGCTCGAGGTGCCCGTGGGGACGGGATGTCTCTCGCTGCCCATCTATGCGGAACTGCCCCATGCGGAGATCACTTGTCTCGATTACTCGCCTGCGATGCTCGCAGCGGCGCGCGCCCGTGCGGCGGCGCTCGGCATTCAGAACGTCACCTTTACGGAGGGGGACGTCGGGCATTTGATGTTCGACGATGCTGCCTTTGACGCGGCAGTTTCGATCAATGGGTTTCATGCCTTTCCCGACAAGGAGGCGGCATGGAGCGAGGTGCACCGCGTGCTGCGTCCCGGCGGACGCCTGACGGGGTCGGTGTTTGTCCTGGGGGAGAATGCGCGGACGGAATTCGTGGTGACACAGCTCTACACGCGCATGGGATTCTTTACCCCTCCGTATGACACAAAGGAGAGCCTGACAGAGCGGCTGAAGGCCCTCTATCGCGAGGTTTCCGTAGAGTGCGTGGAGTCACTCGCCTGTTTTTCCTGTGTGAAGTAGGGGGATGCCTACTCAAGTGAAGGAGGATATTCTATGAAGTCTTGTACCCTTTCCCGTTTCCTTGCTGCCGCTTTTGTCGCCGGCAGCGCGTTCATTGCCGCGCCTGCGGTCTATGCGGCGGATGCACCTGCCGCACAGGCGCAGGAGGAGCAGGCTCCGTTCCAGGGCGATGTTGTCCAGCAGCACATGATGGCGACGATTGAGCGCTTTGAAAAGGGCGACATCGCAGGCCTTCAGGCTGAGGCAACGAAGGATCTGCGTGATCATCTGACGTTAGATCAAATCAATGAGGCCAAGGGGCAGTTCGCACCGAACTGGGGGACGCGTGTCTCTGTCGGCAAGACGTATATGACAGCGGGACAGGAGAACAATGCCTGGTTCGTTGTCTGCGAGATCGCCGTCGGCTATCAGTCCACGGCTGTCGTCTATCGTCTCAGCTACGATGCGAATATGCAGCTCGCAGGATTCTACGTCCGCTGAGCCATTACCTGCGAAAGAGCGCACATGGCAAACGCCGTGTGCGCTCTTTGCATGGTCGCCCCGAATAATAAAAATGCCGCATCTGCCGCGCCAAAGCGGGGGCAGATGCGGACACGATGATGTTTAAGCCGCGTCGTTATAGACGCTCTGGTCATTTGTGCTGTCGGCCTTGATCGGGATGGGGGCTGCATCGCGCTGGAACGGTGCTGCGCTGTCGTAGGTGGTCTGTACACCGAAGAGCGTCGTATCACTCTTTGTTTGGATGTAGAGCTCCGTACCTGCGGGGAGATCGACGTTCTTGCCGTGGACGAACGCGCCCGCGACAACGCCGATGGGACCGAGGACAACGATGCCCGCGAGGGATGCGCCCGCCGCCATGGCGAGGTGCTCCATTTCTTTCTTTGCTTCTTCGCCGATATAGGTCGTCACGTATGTCCCGTCGAGTGCTTTCGTCTCCTTGAAGTCGATCTGTACCTCTGCATTGCGGCCGAAGTTGCGTGCCTGCCGCACCTTCGTGACAGTGCCCTCACCGCGCGAGCCCTTCGTGAAGACGAGTACGTCGTTGACGAAGACATCATCCGCGATCTGGTACTCAATGGTGTCGCCCACTTTGAGATTCTTCGCGTTGACCGGGGTGACAAGGGCAATCTTGATGAGTGTGTTTGCTGGGACGGAGACGGGCGTGACGGGGATCTCTGCACGTCCAAAGGATGCGGTCGAGAGGGCGGCAATGCGCTTTTTGAACGTACCCTCGGAAGTCTTGCCGAGGAGTGCCGTCTCGAGTTCGCCGACGCGCTCCTGCACGGAGCGCATGCTCGTCTCGTGGTTGATGTTCCACTCGATGGCGTTGAGATCCATTAGAACGGACGGCGATGCGCTGTTCGTATAGACCTCCTCGTAGATCGCATCGATGCGCGCCATGAGGCTGCCGCCGCGATGTTTTCCGTCGTAGTCGCGCTCCAGGCGGTTGATGCGGTCGATGAGCGCACCCGTCTGCTCGCGTCCGTAAGTGTCCTGCTCGATGAGGGAGAGTTTTGACTGGACGGCGTTCGGCGGCTCAGCGGCAAACGCCGGACCAGCGGACGTGAGTGCCATGACGAGGGCCAGCACAAGGGCGCAGATTTTCTGTCGCATGGATTCATCCTCCTATGTTGCCTTTGGCTGCTTTGCCAGCAGCTCTTCGATAAAATCCTCGATGCTCTGCATCGGCGAGGTGATGGAGTAAGGCCGCGGTGCCTCCGCTGCCTGTGAGGTACGCAGCACCTCCTTGGTGTCATAGACACAGACCTGTGTGGACAGAATCTGATAGGTACACACCTGCCGATTGAAGCGCATCCGATAGAGGTAACGGCGATTCTCCGCAGCCTTGATGACGGCGACGGTGGCCTCCCGCTCTGCATCCGAGAGGGGGACAATGCTCGCGGCATCCACGTAGTAGCCTGTATCTCCGTCCGCGTCGGCAAAGCGCATATCTTCTGCCGCCTCGCAGGTACTGAGACTGAGGCATAAAACGAGGGCAACGAGCAGCCCGCCAATCGAAAAATGCTGCATGTGGGGAATCGCCTCCTTTGCTTTCTCTCTGATTCCGATCTATTATAGAGGAATTTTTTTGATGCGTCAAATGTAATCTGCCCCGCTTCCGCGGATGGAGCGGGAGTCACAGCGCTCTTTTCAGTTGCGAAAATTCCGTTTATGATGTAGTATAAGAGCGTCAAATCACTTTTAAAAGACATCGAAAAGACAGGAGAACGCGCCGATGACCACAGCCCTTACTACGCGTATTTTGCTCGCACTGACCGCCGCATGTGCGGTTCTGCCGAGTGCTGCACACGCATCGTACAATGGGGACTCGGACACGGGATTTCAGCATTTGGATTTCGTCGAGAATGAACGTCGTGAAGCACGTGCAAATCGCCTCTCGCCGGAGCAGGAGAAGCTGCTCGCCGATGCAGCAGCCCTGAAGAAACACCTGCGCCATCCCGTTGCCGCAGATCAGCCCTCGCCCATTGCGTTTGAGGGCGACGACCTGACCTATGATGAGAGCACGGGAGAGTTTACCGCAAAGGGGCATGTGGATATTGTTCAGCTTGAGGTGCGGCGCTTTCAAGGAGACTATGTCGAGGGCAATACGCGGACGGGGGATGTCTCCGTTCCCGATCGTGCACATGTGCTTCAGCTGACGCAGGGAATGCCGCGTGTTACGCTCGACGGCTATCGCATCAACTATAACTATCAAAAGCACACGGGGTCGATGGAGAAGGCGGACGGCAAGGCCGGTGCCTACTATATGACGGGCAAACGCTTTGAATTCTACCCCGACAAGATCGTTGTCTATGACGGTACACAGACGAAGTGCGGGGCAAAGAATCCGGACTATCACCTCAGCGCGGAGAGGGCGGAACTCTACCCCGGAGATCACCTCGTTCTGCACAACGTAAAGTTTTGGCTGAAGAACAAAGTCATCTATACGAAGAAAGAACATGAGGTTGATGTTGCGCACCCGATGCAGCGTAATTTCCCGCGCGCAGGCTATGACAGCAATGACGGTGCATGGGTGGAGCAGACCTTTGAGCAGAATGTTGCGCCGCGTGTAACAGCAGCCGAGCATATTCGCGTGACAGCCAAGCGCGGCTGGCGCAGTTCCTATGATCTCGGGTGGGCAAATGCCGGTGCCCGAGCCATGGTCACCTACGGCATCTTCGAGGACGGCAACAGCGAGTGGGTCAAGAAGATGCCGTCCCTTCTCACGGACTACAGCCATCGGCTTGGCCGATCGCCGATCACCTATCGTCTCTTCTCGGAATACGGACGCTGGTACGGCAGCGGAATCCACAGCAATCATTGGCAGTACGGTGTGTCGCTCGTGCATGATACCATCCCCTTCCACGGCTTTCGATTGGATCTCGCGGCAGGATATTCCATTACACGTGAGAGTCACGACCATTCACGCGTGCAGGGCATGAACGTCAGCGCTTTTCTTGCAAAGGCATTCAATGACCGCTTTGCTGCCTATGTCGGCGGTGTATACACGAAGAGCTCCAAGGAGAACGCCCTTTTCTCCTACGATCAGGAGGACTACTCCCGCGTGCTTATGAGCGGGCTGAGTTACCGCATCGGTGAGCGTGACCGCATTGCGGTCGGCACGAAATACGCCATGGAGCCGCACCGATGGACGGATGTCGATTACTATTGGTTCCACGATCTGCACTGCTCACAGATCATTCTGCGCTATCGTTCAAAGCAGAATACGTGGCGGATTAAATGGGAGTTTACGCCATGGTAAATGCTCTTGCACGCCTAAAGGATGCCGCCGTACTTGTCGTTGGGGACATGGTGGCGGATGTCTACCTCGACGGAACAATCTCGCGCATCTCGCGCGAGGCACCCGTGCTCGTCCTCGAGCAGCGCACGGAGCGCGTCGTGGCGGGCGGTGCGGCAAATGTGGCAAACAATGCGGCGACACTCGGCGGGCGCTCGTATGCTGCGGGGGTTTGCGGCACGGATGCAGGAGGCGATGCCCTCTGCTCCGTCCTTGGGGAGAATGGAGTCGATACGACGGGCTTTGTCCGTGATGCGGCGCATCCGACCATCACGAAGACGCGCATTATCGCGGGCGGACGGGCGACGGTCAGTCAGCAGATTGTGCGCGTTGACCGCGAGTGGCATACACCGCTTGCAGCGGAGGCAGAGGAGCACCTTTTGGCAGAGATCACGCGTCTCCTCCCACAGGTGCACGCGGTTGTGCTCTCGGACTACGGATCGGGCACGGTGACGGAGCGCGTGCGCCGCACGGTGATCGCAGAATCACGGCAGCGGAGGATTCCGAGCATCGTGGATGCCCGCTATGACATCCTCAGCTATGGGGGCATCGGCTACGTCAAGCAAAACGATGCGGAACTGGCGGCGGCGCTCGGGCGCGAGCTGCGTTCGGCGGCGGATATTCATGCGGCAGGCCGTGAACTCCTGACGCGGCTTTCGGCGGTCGGCGTGCTCATCACGCGCGGTGCGGACGGCATGACGCTCTTCCTCGCGGACGGGTCGGCGACGGATATTCCCGTGAGCGATCACAGCGAGATCTTCGACGTCTCGGGAGCGGGGGATACGTGCGTCGCCGTGATGGCACTCGCCCTTGCTGTGGGCGTTGATCCCGTGACAGCGGCACGCCTCAGCAACACGGCGTCCGGCATTGCTGTGCGGAAACGCGGGACGGCGACGGTGGCATGGGCGGAGCTGTATGCGGCGCTCACGGCGGAAGGGGACGGTCATGCTCATACCTGACGAACACATCGAGGCGTATGCGGCGGCACTGCGTGCGGCAGGGGTACGTGTCGTCTTTACGAACGGCTGCTTTGACATCCTTCATGCGGGACATATACGTTATCTCACGGCGGCCCGTGCGCAGGGGGATCTGCTCATCCTTGGGCTGAACAGCGATGCCTCTGTACGGCGGCTCAAGGGGGAGACACGCCCCGTCAACAGCGAGCAGGATCGCGCGGAAGTCGTCGGAGCACTTGCCGCCGTCGATGCGGTGGTGATCTTCGGCGAGGATACGGCGGAGACACTGATCGCGAAGGTGCGCCCTGCGGTCTACGTAAAGGGCGGCGACTATACGCGTGAGACGCTGCCCGAGGCGCGCATCGTCGAGGCGTACGGCGGCGAGGTTGTCTTGGTTCCGCTTGTCGCGGGGAAATCCACGACGAACATCATCGAAAAGGCGGGGAGGAAATCGTGAGAGGAGGGCAGTTCATGAAGAATATCTTGGTCGTCAAACTGAGTGCGATCGGCGATGTGATTCATGCGCTGCCCGTTTCCTATGCCGTCAAGGAGACCTATCCCGATGCACATCTGACGTGGGTGGTTGAGCCGCCCGCCTATCCCCTGCTTGAGGGGAATCCCTGCATCGACGACATCATTCTCTTTGACAAGGCGAAATTCCGCAGCGTCGGCGGATTCTTCCGTGAGTATCCGCCATTGCGCCGCCGCCTGCGTGCACGCCGCTATGATGTTTCGCTCGACCTGCAGGGGCTCTTTAAGTCGGCGGCGATCGTCTGTACGGCAGGGGCAGCGGAGCGCGTTGGTACGGCGAACATGCGTGAGGGTGCGGATCATGTGAGCCGCCCCGTGCGCGGTGCACACGCACATGGACACATCGTTGAACGCTATCTGGATGTGGCGCGTGCCATCGGCTGCCGCGTGGATGAGGTGCGCTTTCCCATCGCCGTCTCGGATCGTGACCGTATGGCGGCGGAGACCCTGCTGCGCCGTGAGGGCGTGCCGGACGAGCGGACGTTTGTCGCCTTTGCTGTCGGCGCGAACTGGCCGAATAAGCGCTGGCCGGCGGAATCCTTTGCCGCGCTCGGTGACCGCCTCTATGGGCAGCATATCGTGCCTGTGCTCGTCGGCGGGGGACATCTGGATGAGACAATCGCCGCCGATATCATGGCAGCGGCGGAAATTCCGCCCGTGAATCTCGTCGGACGGACGAACCTGAAGCAGCTCGCGCAGATCTTTACGCATGCCGCACTTGTTCTGGGCGGTGATACGGGACCTGTGCATCTCGCAGCGGGACTCGGGCGGCCGACCGTCATGCTGATGGGGCCGACGGATGCGAACCGCAACGGACCATACGGGCAGAAAGAGAACGCCATCGAGGCTGACCGATCCTGCCGCGGCTGCTGGAAACGCGCCTGCCCGAAGGGGCTGGACTGCCTTGCGGTGATCACGGTGGATGAGGCGGCAGAAAGGATCGGGGCAGCACTTCGTCATGCGAAGCAGCCGCATAGGGAGGAGCACCTTGTATAAGAATATACTGGTCATTAACCTTGCGTTCATTGGGGATATCGTCCTCGCCATACCTGCTGTACGGGCTTTGCATGAAACTTTTCCGGACGCCCGTATCACGATGCTGACGGTACCGCTGACAGAAAGCATTGCACGGATGAACCCCTATCTTGACGATGTGCTCATCTATGATAAAAAAGGCCGTGACAAGGGAATACTCGGGATGCTGCGCATGGCACGCCGCCTTCGGGAACGCCGCTTTGATCTTGCCGTTTGTATGAATTTTGCGCCGCGTGGTGCAGCCGTCGCATGGCTTGCGCGGATTCCAAGCCGATTTGGTTACGATGCACAGCATGGAGGCTTCTTCTTGACGAAGACAGCACCGGCAGACCGCTCCCAGCCAAAGCATGAGGTGCACAACCAGCTGGACTTTCTGCGGACATTTGACATCACTACGTGCGATACCAGCCTGGCGCTGCATATACCGGCGCAGATTGAGCATTCATTTCGCGAAAAGAGTAAGCCCCTGGGGCTCGCTGACCGGGGCTATCTTGTTCTGTGTCCCTGCGGCAGAGTCCTGCGGCGCAGTCTCGGCGCGGAGACAACAGCCGCCTTGATTCATGACTTTTCCAAGACGGAGGGAGCACGGCCGGTCTATCTGATCGGCAGTGCGCAGGATCGGAGCTTTCTCATGCGGATTGCGCAGCGGGCCGCACTGGATGAACACCATGTTCTGGCGGGGACCTTCTCCCTTCCGGAGATTGCGGTTCTGCTGCGCGATGCAGATGTCCTTGTCTCGGTGGATACGGGACCTGCGCATATCGCCCAGGCAGTGCATTGTCCCGTCGTGGAGATCTTCAGTACCGGCGACCCGCGTATCTGGGGCCCGCGAGGAGTACATGATGTCGTTCTCGTCGAGCCGCGCGATCCTGCGACGGGGGCATTGCCCGCGACAGAATGTATCGAGAGCATTGCGGAAGAACGCATTCTCACTGCCGTCCAGGATATCCTGCGAAAGACGGCACATGAAAAAAAGAGGTGAGCAATGGCTTCGCAGATCTACCGCAACATTCTTGTCATCCACCTCATGCACCTCGGGGATCTCATGCTCGGTACGCCCGTGCTCGCCGCCCTGCGTCAGCAGTATCCTGCGGCGCGCATCACCCTCCTCGCGGACAAGAAGCTCGCAGATGTCGTCGCCGCAAACGAGCATCTCGACGAATGCCTTCTGATTGACAAAAAGGGGGCGGACGGCGGCATTCGCGGTATCCTGCGCTGTGCGATGCGCCTGCGGAAGCGGCACTACGATCTCGTCATCAATCTCCACCGCAACGAGCGCGCTTCAGCACTCGCCGCGCTCAGCGGCGGACGGCGCATCGTCGGCTACGCAAAGCCCGGCTTCTCCCTCGCCTTTGACCATGTCAGCCCAAGTCAGAATCAGGTGATGCACGAAGTGCAGTCACACTATGCGGCACTGCGGGCGGCGGGCGTGCTCGCTGCGGATGGGACGGCGGGGCTCGAGATGTGGATTCCGCCTGCCGCGGCAGAGGAGGCAGAGCGGCTCTGGACGGAGCACTTCGCCCCGACCGACAAGGTGATCGCACTCAATATCGGTGCGAGCTGGGCGACCAAGCGATGGATCGATGACTACTTTGCCCGCGTCGCCGACACCTACCTCCGCCGCGGCTATCACATCGCCGTCATGGGCGGGCCGATGGATATAGCGATGGTGGAGGCCTGCCGTGCCCGCATGGAGGAACGTGAGCATCCGCACCTCCATATCTTTACGGGGCAGGTCAGCCTCGGCGTACTTGCGGGACTCCTCTCCCGCTGCATCCTCTTCATCACGACGGACTCTGGGCCAATGCACGTCGGCGTGGCGATGCACGTTCCCGTGATCTGCATGTTTGGCGCATCGCCCATTCCCGGGTTCTACCCCTACGATGCGCGGAGCATCTCCGTCCGTGCGCCCGTCCCGTGCCACCCCTGCCGCATCCACGAGTGTCCGCTCGGAGGCGAGGAGCACATGATGTGCATGAAACGGATGCCGCCTGACCTCATCTTGCAGTATGCCGATCAGATCCTGCATGAGCAGGAGGAGCGTCCCGCCTGTGACCTGCCCGCGCCGACGGACCACGAGACGCGGGTCGTGGAGATGGCGGACGGGGGATTTGCCCTTGCGCCCAAGGGGACAGCAGGGCGTGTTGTCCGTTCGAGTTTACCGCAGAGCAGATAGGAGTATTTTCATGGATATGGAAAAAATCCGCCGTGTCGTTGCCGAAAAAAGCACGCGCAGCAACATCCTCGTCGTTGGCGATGTCATGCTCGACAAGTACTATACGGGCGAGGTGACGCGCATCTCGCCCGAAGCACCGGTGCCGATCACTCACGTGACGGGGACGCGCGAAACGCTCGGCGGGGCGGCAAACGTCGCACACAACCTTGCGCTCCTTGGGACGAACGTCAGCATCGCGGGCTACGTCGGCAGGGATGCGCACTGTGACAGCCTGCTGGGGAAGTTTCAGGCGCGCGGCATCGACTATGCGGGGCTCATCCATACGGAGCGCCCGACGACGACGAAGATCCGCATCATCGGCGGGCATCAGCAGATGCTGCGGCTCGACTTTGAGGATGTAAAGCCCATCGACGGCGCAGATGCGGAGCAGTACCTCGCCTACATCGAGCAAAAGCTGAGCGAGAGCATGGACTGCGTCATCATCTCGGACTATGGCAAGGGTGCATGCACGGAGCACGCCTGTCAGCACATCATCCATGCCGCGCACGATCACGGCGTGCCCGTCATCGTCGATCCGAAGGGCCCGCAGTGGGCAAAGTACAAGGGGGCGGACTATGTGACGCCGAACCTGAAGGAGATCAACGAGATCCTCCTGGAGCCGATCGCCAACGAGAACGGCGCGGCGGAGCGCGCGGCACACTATGCCATACGCAAGTTCGGCGTGAAGAACGTCATCCTGACGCGCTCGGCAAAGGGCATCTCGCTCATCCATGGACAGGAGGCCGTCCACATCCCGACGCGGGCACAGGAGGTGTTCGATGTCTCGGGTGCGGGCGATACGGTGATTGCCGTCTTTGGACTGGCTCTTGCGGGGGGCCTGAAACCCGCGGACGGCGCGGCACTCGCGAACCTCGCGGCGAGCGTCGTCGTCTCGAAACTCGGAACGTATGCCGTGAGCCGTGAAGAACTGCTCCGCGTGCTCGATCGGCAGGAAGGGGCAGATCTATGATTATTGTTACCGGCGGTGCCGGCTTTATCGGCAGCAATATCGTCCATGCACTGAATGCGCGCGGCTATCGCGACATCCTCATCGTCGACGATCTGGAGGACGGCGAGAACTACAAGAATCTGCGCGGTCTCCATTTCATCGACTATCAGCACAAGGACGATTTCCTCCACCTCGTCGAGGAAGGTGACTTTGACGGGACGGACATCGATGCGATCTTCCATGAGGGCGCGTGCTCGGATACGATGGAGTATGACGTCAACTATATGATGAAGGTCAATTACGCCTACTCCAAGGCACTCCTGCACTTTGCGATGGGCGCGCGCATCCCGTTCTTCTATGCCTCCTCCGCTTCCACTTACGGCGGCGGGGCAAATGGCTTTACCGAGGGCGATGCGTGTGAGGACGCCCTCAATCCCTATGCGTTCTCGAAGCTCGCGTTCGACCGCTATGTGCGGCAGGTCATTCCCGAGGCACGCAGCCCGATCGTCGGCCTTCGCTACTTCAACGTCTATGGTCCCCAGGAGCATCACAAGGGCAAGATGGCGTCGATCTTCTATCAGCTCTATCATCAGATTCTCGATGTGGGCGAGGCGCGTCTCTTCCGCGGGACGGACGGCATCGCGGACGGCGAGCAGCGGCGCGACTTTGTCTATGTCGGCGACGTCGTGCGCGTCAACCTGCATTTCTTTGAAAATGGCGGGGAGAGCGGCGTTTACAACTGCGGCACAGGTACGGCACATACATATAACGAGGCGGCACATGCCGTGATCGCCGCACTCGGCAAGGGGCAGATCGTCTACCGCGATTTCCCCGAAGTGCTGCGCGGCAAGTATCAGAACTACACACAGGCGGACACACGAGCACTCCTCGCGGCGGGCTATACGGGCGGCTTTACCCCAATGGAGCAGGCGGTGAAGGAATACTGCGACTTCCTGAACGCGGGCGGCTACTTCTCCTATGCCGAATAAGGCCATTTTCTTCGACCGCGACGGGACGCTCAATGTCGATGTGCACTACCTCCACGATCCTGCGGAATTCGCGTGGACGGAGGGGGCGGTCGAGGCGATCCGCTGGGCGAACGCACACGGCTTTCTTGTCATTGTTGTCACGAACCAGAGCGGTATCGCGCGCGGCTATTATGGTGAGGACTCTGTCCGCCGCCTGCATGACTGGATGAATGCTGAGCTTGCGCGGCATGGTGCACATATTGATGCGTTCTACTATTGCCCGCATCATCCGGCGGGACGTGTCCCTGCCTATACGTGTACGTGTGACTGCCGCAAGCCTGCGCCCGGGATGCTCCTGCGTGCGATCACGGAGCACGATATTGACCCTGCCGCATCGCTGATGATCGGCGATGCGCCGCGTGATATGGCAGCGGCAGAGAAGGCAGGCGTGCGGGGAACGCTCTACGAAGGAGGAAACCTTGCGGATTGTGTGCAGGAGGCAGTGAAAGATGCTGAGAGGAGGCAGGCGCATGAAACTGACTGTTATCATCCTCACACACAATGAGGAACGTCATATCGAAGCGTGCATTCGGAGTGCAGCATTCGCCGATGAAATCCTCGTGATTGATGACGAGAGCAGTGATTCTACGCCAGCAATTGCACAAGGATTGGGAGCACGTGTTGTCACGCATCCGCTCGCGGGAGACTTTGCGGGACAGCGAAACTTTGCTCTGACACAGACAGATGCAGACTGGGTGTTCTATGTAGATGCAGATGAACGTGTGAATCCGGAGACGGAGGCGGAACTGCGCCGCATTATGGCAGCGGATGCACGTGCCGTGTATGAGATTCGGCGCATCAATGTTGTTTTTGGACAGCGCATGTACTACGGCGGGCATCACCCTGACTACTCGCGGCGCTTTTTCCCGCGTGATGCGGTGCGCTGGGAAGGGCTGGTGCATGAGCACACGGAGTCCGTACTTCCTATACGTCGTATGAAGGGGAGTCTTCTTCATCATACGTATGAGAACTGGGAGCAATACTTTCAAAAGTTCAACCAATATACGACCCTTTTGGCAGAGCAGCAATATGCAGCTGGACGGCGTGCACCCTTTCTGAAAATTCTCTTTGACCCGCCCTTCGCCTTTTTTCGCTTCTACATCCTCCAGCGGGGCTTCCTCGATGGTCGGCTCGGGTTTATTATGGCGATGTGTCATGTGTTCTATACAATGGTGAAGTATGTGAAATTGTCTGCATTGTACAAGGTGCGTGGAAAAGAGAGTTCTGCTGATGCCGAAGCGGAGAAATACAGTGGTTGATCGGCAAACATATCTCAAAGGAACGAATGAGGAACGGCTTCATACGTGCGCGTTTTATCTGCTCTGCGGGTTTGGTCTTTTCAGCAGCATATCAATTGGTGCCGGCAATGTATTTCTGGGGATGCTTACCATTGTTTTTCTGTGCCGTCTTTTGCTGAAACATGATGATTGGAAGGATGTATTGCCGAGCGGACGGGTCCGCACGGCCTTTTTGGCTCTGATGGGGGCGGTGCTGCTTTCTGCGGCCTTTTCAACAGATGTTGTTCTCAGCCTGCGGAGATTTGTCGAGTACTATGGATATCGTATGATTGGTCTGTATGCTGTTCTGCTGATGGTACGCGAAAAACGCAGATTGTTGTGGATCGGTATATGTATTGCCGTCTCGTTCATTATCAATGATTGCGCTATTGTCTTTCAGGGAATTCAGGGGAACTTCCGGGCAGGCGGTTTTGCCTTCAGCATGGTCGCAGGAGCGACCCTGTCAATGTTCATCCCCGTATTGCTGATATTTTTGCATGAGAAATATTCCGACAGACGTTGGCGCGCCGCCGTGTCGGCAGTGCTTATTCTCAGCGGTGCGGCTCTTCTCTATAACGGTACGCGTGGTGCGTGGGTTGCTGTTCCCCTCGTCTCACTTGCCTGTGCCGCTTTTATCGTTCGACGAAAGAAAAAGCTCCTCGCCGGGGCTGTTCTGGTATTGGCGGTGTTTTCCGCGGCATTTGCCCTGTCCCCCACGCTCTCGGCACGGCTTGTTTCAATTACGGATATAAACGTCCAGACCAATTGGGAGCGTATCCTCCTTTGGAAGAGCGCCTGCCACATGTTCCAGGATCATCCGATGTTTGGGGTTGGTTTTGGATGTTTTGAGAGACAATATCAGGAAACATATATCCTGCCCGGCGCAAAGGAACCCCAGTTGTTCCATGCACACAGCAATGTTATGAATACGCTTGCTGAATGCGGTGCCATTGGTCTTGGCGCGTTGCTTTTTTTCTGGTGTGTGCTGATTACCTATGGATTCCGTACGTGGCTGGCAACGCACAACATCGCTGCGCTGATCCTTTCTGCTGTCTTGCTCGGATTGATTTTGCAGGGGCTGACGAACTATAATATGGGGACTTCCATGGTGATGAAACTGCATTGGCTTTTGTTGGGACTTTGCTTCTCCTGGCTGAGAGCGGATGATGTGAGATCATTCGATTGAGTCTTCTTTGACTTTTTTTTACCGATAAGCCGCGCTTGGCAAATTAGGTTTTTCTGCTGTTGTAAACGATCAAGAGTGATGAACAGCAAAAAAATCCATGATAAACGATAGAAAGAATAATCATATACGAGAAGGGAAGGGGACCGTGTCACAAGAAGCAGCTCACATATATGTTGCGTTTTCGGCAGATGAGCGTTATGTTCAGCATGCAGCCGTTGCCATGGCATCCATTTTGGATCATACGGCAGAGCCGTCGCGACTGCATTTCTTCCTTTTCTTTGAGACGCTTTCCGAGCAAGCAAAGGCACGTGTCGGTGCAACGGTGCGGGACTATGGTGCAGTAATTGATTTCTGTCCGATTGAATCGAATGGTGAAGCCTCGTATTATGTCAGCGGTCAGCTCAGTAAGGCAATATATTTCCGCCTTCAAATACCAAAGCTTCTGCCAAATAAGGTCGGAAGGGTGCTTTATCTCGACTGTGATCTCCTCGTGTATGCGGATATTGCAGAGCTCTGGGCGCAGGATATGAAGGGAAAAGCTGTGGCTGCTGTTCCGGACTTCGGTATTATGGCATCGCACCGGGAATGGGGGAACAAGCAGAGAAATTTGGGCTTTGCCGCAGGCGATCTCTATTTTAATTCGGGTGTCCTGCTCATGGATGTTGATGCATGGCGTACGCACCACTATAGCGCACGCGTTGCGGAGCTGGCGGCGAAAAATGCCTATCGCCATCACGATCAGGACGCGCTCAACGTCGTGTTTCATCGGAATTGGACGCCGCTCCCGCTTCGCTGGAATGTTATACCGCCTGTCTGGCAGCTTTTCTTGAAGGTACTGCTGCGCAAGCGTTTTCGAATTCCTGCCATACAGGCACGGACTCATATCGCTGTGCTCCACTATGCGGGCGGCTATAAACCATGGGAATACAAGCTGTACGATGGGTTTAATGACGAATATTACCGTCTGCTAGAAAAGACGGCGTTCTGCGATGTCCCTATGCCGCAGTTTGATGCGCGCCGCAAGGGACGTTCGATCCAGAGGCAGCTGTTTTGGATTCGTATGGCGGATTGGAAGACACGAATATTTTCCTCTTGAGTGAGCGTACGCCATTTCACTCAAGGCAGGATCTTCCCATAGAATGAGCAGAAAAGACAGACTGTGATGAGAAGCAGTGGAGTATCAATGCCTTTTCAAACTATGTGAAACAATAGGCCCCCAATCATTAATGTATGATTGGGGGCCTGTTTGTGTACAGCTTATTTTTCACTCGTTGCAGGCGGTGTGCTCTGCACGCTCTCCACATTCAGTCCCGGCGTGATGCCGCGTGTGTAGCGGCGTTCCATGCGGTCGTGGACGTGGGCGTATTTCGCCGTGACCTTGGGGCTGCGCTGGCGCAGGGTTTCCTGTACGACACGCAGGTCTTTGGTCTCCTGATAGAGGTTCGTACCGCAGCTGTGACGGAAGAGGTGGCATGCATAGCCGGGCTGCTTGAGCCCCGCCTCGGTGAGCGCCTTGTTGATAACGTAGCGGATGCCGACGCGTGAGATGCGCCCCTTGGGATTGTTGTTCGCGCAGGAGATGATGGTCGGCGTGAGACGGCTCTCGGGCGGAACAGCACCGCGCTTCTCGATGTATGCACGCAGAATGCCGAATGTCTCCTCACAGGGGTAGATGATGCCCGCGTGTCCCTTGCCGCGGATCTCGATGCGTCCGCGCTGCCAGTCGATGTCCTCGTCGGAGAGACGCATGACCTCGACGACGCGCAGACCCTCGACCCCCATGAGGTAGACAATGAGGAGATTGCGCAGACGGCGCAGCGCATTCTGATCGGCGGCGAGGCCTTCGCAGATCTCCTTGATCTGATCGACGGTGAGGTACTTATAGTCCTCGTCGAGATGCTGCGGGTTGCGCAGCTGCAGATCGGCGCAGGGATTCTCGGCGATGAAGGAGAGACGCTGCGCGACCTTGTAAAAGGCGCGGATCGCCGCGCCCTTGATCATGAGCGTTGCTGCGCTGTATCCGCGCGTACGCATTTCCTCCATGTAGATGCGGATCTGATAGTCGTGCACATCGCTCAGCGGGTGGAGGTTCTGCTCCATGCACCAGTGGAGAAAGAGGCGGATGGCGAGCTCATAGGTGTCGCGCGTGTCTGCTGTGGGGGCGCCGCCCGCGATGTAGCGCGGGAGGTATTCGTAAAAGTGGGCGATGAAATATTCCGGCGTGATGGCGTCCTGCCGGACGTTCATCGACACTTCGCCCATGCGGCGCACATTGCCGGGTGCCGTTTCCGCCCGCCGCGCAGGGACTCCCATCTCTGCCGCCGTCCCGCTGCGGTAGGATTTGTTTGCCGCCAAAAAATCACCCCTCTCGTCTGTATCAATGAGATGATTATAGCATGCGGCCTTACGTTTAGCAACAGGTATCAAACTATACATAAATACCGCTCCGTGCCAAACCGGCACAGAGCGGTATTTTCCGTTTGTTTTCTGTGATTTTCTGCACGATTGCAGTATGGATGCGCTGCGTGCAGGGAGAAAAATTTTTTGAAGCGGGCAGAACTACTCGGCGATGCCCGGGCGGGTCATCTGACGCGGGGAGAGAATGTGCGTGAGTTCCTTCTTCGTGAGGATGCCGCGGTCGAGGATGATCTCGCGGATGGGCCTGCCCGTCGTATATGCCTCGCGCGCGAGCTCGGCGGACTTTTCGTAGCCGATGTGGGGGAGCAGCGCCGTCACGATGCCGACACTGTTGTCGAGCCATTTCTGGCACTGCTCGACATTTGGCTCGAGCCCCACAAGGAGTTTGTCAACGAAGGTGTCAACGGCGCGCGTGAGGTAGTTCAGTGCATTGAACATATTGAACGCCATCACCGGCTCCATGACATTCAGCTCGAACTGCCCGTTCTCGACGGCGAGCGTCACGGCGAGATCGCCTGCGATGACCTGATAGCACGCCTGATCGAGCACCTCGGCGATGACGGGGTTGACCTTGCCCGGCATGATCGACGAGCCCGGCTGACGCATCGGCAGATGCAGCTCGTTCAGCCCGCAGCGCGGCCCTGATGCCATGAGACGGAAGTCGTTCGCGAGCTTGATGAGGACGAGTGCCGCATTCTTGAGCGCGGAGGAGAAGTCTGCAAACGCATCCGTGTTGTTCGTCGCGTCGATGATGTTCTGCGACGTACGGTACTGCTCGCCCGTGATCTCCGAGAGCCGCCGTGCGACCGCCTTGATGTAGGCGGGCTCGGCATTGAGTCCTGTGCCGACGGCGGTGCCGCCCATGTTGATCGTGTGGATGTGGCGACGAACGTAGCGGATGCGGCGCATAGAGCGGCGCACGGCGGACGCATAGGAGCCCATCTCCTGCCCCAGGGTGATGGGGACGGCATCCTGGAGGTGGGTGCGGCCCATCTTGAGAATGCCGCGGTAGGCCGCCGCCTTCTTCTCCAGTTCCGCAGCGAGCCGGTCGAGCGCAGCGAGGAAGACGGTGCTCTTTGCCGAGAGGCAGACCTTGATGCCCGTAGGGAAGGCGTCGTTCGTTGACTGTGCCATATTCGCGTGGTTGTTCGGCGAGATGATGTCATAGCGCCCCTTTTCCTCGCCGCGCAGCTCGAGCGCGCGGTTGCAGAGCACCTCGTTCATGTTCATGTTGATCGATGTGCCCGCGCCGCCCTGAATGGGGTCAACGGGGAACTGGTCGATGAGTCCGCCCGCGATGATCTCGTCCGCTGCCTGCACGAGCAGATCGCCGATCGCATGCGGGAGGCGGCCCGTGTCCATATTCGCGAGCGCCGCCGCCTTCTTTACCTGTGCGAGTGCGATGATGAAGGTGGGATCGAGCCGCTGCCCTGTGATATAGAAATTCTCGATGGCGCGCATCGTCTGTACGCCGTAGTAAGCATCATCGGGGACCTCCATCGCACCGAGGAAATCGTGTTCGGTTCGCATGGCATGCGCTCCTTTCCTATGAAGAAAGCCCGGACACTGTCACTGTCGGGCCATTTCTTACTTGTCGCAGATATTGAGTTCGAGGACATCGGGGCGCGCGTAGTGCCCGCAGGGATCAAATTCCATCTTGGCCGCTGCCGCTTTGCCGAGGTCGAGATCGGCAACGATGAGCTCTTCCCTGTCCCAAACGGGCTCGGTGAGGAACTCGCCGAAGGGATCGACGATGCAGCTGCCGCCGCGGCAAACGATCTCGGGCAGACGGTCGATCTCCTCACCGCAGTGCAGCTGATCGCGGGGATAATCGGCGCGCGTGAAGTACATGTCCGCGTTGATGAAGTAGCAGCGTCCCTCAAGACCGATGTGCCGGGCGGTATTGATCCATGAATCCACATCGTTCGTATTCGGTGCGATGAAGATGTTTACACCGCGCTGATAGAGCGCCGCGCGTGCAAGCGGCATGTAGTTTTCCCAGCAGATGAGGCTGCCGAGCGGTCCCCACGGGCTGTCGATCGTCGGGAAATAGCCGCGGTTCGCGTCGCCCCATACAAAGCGCTCCGCACCAGTCGGTTTGAGCTTGCGGTGGACAGAGGCAAGCGCACCGTCCGGCGTGAACATGATGTTCGTGTTGTAGAGCGTACCGGTCGTATCATCGCGTTCAGATACGCCGATGCTGAGGTAGATGCCGTGTTTTTTCGCTGCGGCGCCGAGTGCGTCGGTCTCCGGACCGGGGCAGACGACGGAGTTGTCATAGTAGAGCTTCCAGTCCTTGCGGCCGTTCTCATCGCGGCTGCCGACTTTGAAGCCGAACGTCATGCCGAACGGATAGCCGGGGAGGAAAAGCTCGGGGAATACGACGAGCTCCGCGCCCTGCGCCGCGGATTTTTCGATCCAGAGCAGCGCCTTCTTGAGCGATGCCGCCTTGTCGAACATAACGGGGGCCGCCTGAACGAGGGCTAGGCGGCAGTTTTCTTTCAGATCCTGCATGAGAATATCTCCTTTACTGCGATTTATTGACTGCGGCTGCGGTAGCGCTCGATAATGTCGGCGTCATAGTCCCACATGGGCGTGTCGGATACTTTCTTTTGTTCCTGATAATCCTTCAGCGCAAAGGCGACGTATTTCGAAAGGCGGAAGAGCGCGATAACGTTGAAGAGAACCATGAGCGCGCCGAACAGGTCGGCAAACTCCCACATGGAGACGACGGGGACAATGGAGCCGAAGAGGATCAGGCAGAGCGCAAAGATGCGGTAAGCTGTCACGGCATATTTCTTGTCCGGGAAGAGGTAGCGCGTGTTGACCTCGCCGTAGTACATGTTGGCGAGGAGCGTCGTATAGCCGAACAGGAACATGGCGGCGGCGACGAGCCAGTAGCCGAGATCGCCGAACGAGGAGGAAAATGCAGCCTGTGTCAGCTGGATGCCGGTGAGCTGACCGTTCAGTGCACCCGAGAGGAGGATGCAGAATGCCGTGCAGCTGCAGACGATGATGGTCGTTACGAAGACGCCGAGCATACCCGAGAGGCCCTGATTGACCGGGTGCTTGACATTGGCCGCTGCATGCATCGACGGCGTTGTGCCGGCGCCTGCGTCATTGCTGAACAGACCGCGTGCCACGCCGTAGCGGAACGCCTCCTGTACGGTGTATCCGAGCACGCCGCCGGCTGCCTGCTGGACACCGAACGCAGACTCAATAATTAGGCGCAGCATGTCTGCAATCCATTCTGCATGCGTTACGAGTACGATCAGAGCAAGGATGATATAGGCGAACGCCATAAAGGGGACGATATAGGAAGCGACGGTCGAGAGGCGCTTGATCCCGCCGAAGATGACAAGCCCCACGAGCATGACGAGCACGGCCCCGATGGCGAGCGGCGGAAGCGCTGCCTGCCCGCTGAACGAGCCGGCAATGGAGTTGCTCTGCACCATGCAGTAGACAACGCCGTTGCCGAGGATGACGGAGATCGAGAAGAGCACGGGCAGAACCTTTGCATTCAGCCCGCGCCGCATATAGTAAGCAGGGCCGCCGCGGAAGGTGGTGCCGTCTTCATTCTTCACGCGGAAGATCTGGGCGAGCACCGCTTCGCCGAACATGATGGGCATGCCGAGAATCGCCGTGATCCACATCCAGAAGATCGCGCCGGGGCCGCCCGAGGCAAGTGCTGTTGCGACACCGACCAGGCTGCCGGCACCGACCTCGCTGCCGATCGCTGAGCAGAGCGCGCCGAATGCGCTGACTCCGGAGGAGTCGCGGCTGGCCTTCCATAGATTTGGTACGAGCTGGGTGAAGTAGCGTACCTGCGGAAAACCGAGGCGTATTGTATAGAAAATACCGCATGACAGCAGTATGCCCGCAATAAGCCAGCCCCAGAAGACGCCGTTGATGGCTTTGATGATTTCCACGGAGAGACAACTCCTTTCATATTATAACACTGAGACAATATGGCGCAGAAGGATTTTTATTTTCTATAAGTTATGGTATCATAAACGATGAATGCAGTAAAATCAAAAATACTGAATTCCTAAATCGAAAAAAATGATAAGAAAAGGTGAAACAATGGAACTGCGGAATATCAAAACGTTCATTCATGCTGCGGAGATGGAGAGCTTCACTGCAGCGGCATTGCGGAAAAACTATGCACAGTCCACGGTGACGCAGCAGATTCAGGCCATTGAACGCGAACTCGGCGCAGAGCTCTTTGTGCGCTCCGGGCGGCGCGTTGCGCTGTCGAGCGCGGGGCGAGCGTTCCTGGGATATGCGCGCCGTATGGCAGCGCTCGAGCAGGAGACACTCGCAAAGTTCCACGGAACGGGGGAACCGGAGGGAACCTTCTTCATCGGCGCCATCGAAACGCTCGCAACCTCGCGCTACATGGCACAGATCGGAGCATTCCTCCGGCGCTGTCCGAAGGTGCGTCTGCATGTGCACGTCGACACGGCGCCGCGGCTGCGTCAGGCGCTGATCCACGGCAGCATCGATCTCGTATTCTTGATTGACCGCCTGAGCGAGAACCCGCGGCTGCATACGCTGCACCACAGCCACGCGGAGATACAGTTCATCGCATGTCCCGATTCTCCCTATGCGCAGCGTCCCGTCTGCATCGAGGAGCTGACGGCGTCTCCGTGGATTCTGACTGAGCGCGGGACAAATTATCGGAAGAAACTGGAGGACGATCTCGCGGAGCGTCGTCTCTATCTGCACGACCGTGTCGAGATCGGTACGAGCAAGACCATCATTGACTTCGTTGCGGCGGGAATCGGCATCTCCATTCTTCCCGCTGTTACCGTTGCTGATGCTGTGCGCGCCGGACGCGTCGCTGTTCTCGATGTCACGGACTATCAGATCCATATGGATCTGCAGATCCTCGCAGCGGGGGAACGCTGGCTGCCGCACCCGCTCGCCCTCCTTGCCGGGGACTTTGCCGCAGGGCTGGCGGGAGAGGGGTAGGGCAGAAAAATAAGGATGCGCCGCCTTTGGCGCGGATTTTGATTCCCGGACAGATCATCTCCTATGCAGTGCGGCTTTGCTGTGCTATACTGTCTTATAAGGGGATATTTCCTATCGTGCTGCACAGCAGCGGGAAGGGGTGATGTTATGCTGGGGCAATATATTTCGCCCGGCGGAATCATGCTGCAGGAAGTCTGCCGTGACTGGGAGGAGTGCATCGACCGCGGTGCGCGGCCGCTCCTGGAGCACGGCATTGTGCTGCCGTCCTATTCGGCCGCGGTCAAGCGCAATCATCGGGAGATGGGCGCCTATATGGTGATCGCGCCCGGCATTATGCTCTCGCATGCGCGCCCCGAGGACGGCGCGGAGGCGGTGGGCCTGACCATCCTGACTCTGCGGGAGCCCGTCGCGTTCGGCAGCGCACACAACGATCCGGTGCGCCTCGTCATCACGCTCGCGACACCCGATGCAAAGAGCCATGTGGCGATGCTCGAAGACCTCTCGGGGTTCTTGATGACGGAGGGCATGGCCCAGCGGCTGATGGAGGCGCAGACCGAGGAGAGCGCGCAGGCGCTGTTTGAAGAATATCAAGAGGGGGTATCATAATGAAGATTTTGGTTTGCTGCGGCAACGGTCTCGGCAGCAGCTTCATGATCGAGATGAACATCAAGAAGGCACTGCAGGAGATCGGCGCGGAGGCCGAGGTGTCGCACTGCGATCTCGCTTCGGCGGGGGGCGTGAAGGCGGACATCTACGTGGGAACGCGCGATATCGCCACGCAGCTCACAGGTCTCGGCGGCGAGGTCGTTTCCCTCAATAATATGATTGATAAGAAGGAGCTGACCGAGAAGATCGCTGCCGCCGTCGCAAAGGTGAAGGGATAGGAGGAACGATCATGCTGAGTTTTATCCTTGATATTCTAAGCGTACCCGCGGTCCTGATCGGTCTCGTTTCGATGATCGGACTCATCGCGCAGAAAAAGGGCCTCTCCGATATCCTGAAGGGCTCCATCAAGACCATTATGGGCGTTCTGATCCTTGGCGGCGGCGCAGGTCTCGCCGTCGGCGCGCTCACGCATTTCGGCATGATGTTCCAGTTCGGCTTCGGCATCAACGGCGTTGTTCCGCACAACGAGGCGATCGTCGGTATGGCGCTGAAGGAGTACGGCACGCAGACAGCGCTCATCATGGCGTTCGGCATGGTGGCGAACATCCTCATTGCGCGCTTTACGCCGCTGAAATTCATCTTTCTCACGGGCCATCACACGCTCTATATGGCGTGCATGATCGGCATTATCCTCACCGTCGGCGGACTGCAGGGCACGACGCTCGTCGCCGTCGGCGCGGTTCTGCTCGGCTTTGTCATGGCGCTCTTCCCGGCGATTGCACATCCGACGATGAAGAAGATCACGGGCAGCGACGATGTTGCCTTCGGTCATTTCAGCACGCTCGGCTACGTGCTCTCAGCATGGGTCGGCTCGCTCGTCGGCAACCGGGAAAAGACGACGGAGGACATCAATTTTCCGCAGAGTCTCGCGTTCCTGCGCGACTCCTCGCTCGCCGTCTCGCTCGTCATGCTCGTCCTCTTCCTCATCGTCGCCCTCGCCTGCGGTCCGCAGTATGTGGAGACAGAGCTGAGCGGCGGGCAGAACTTCCTCGTGTTCTCGCTGATCCAGGCGATTACCTTCGCGGGCGGCGTCTACGTCATCCTCGCCGGTGTCCGCCTCATCCTCGCGGAGATCGTGCCCGCGTTTACGGGCATTGCAACGACGCTTGTGCCGAATGCCAAGCCGGCGATCGACTGTCCCGTTGTCTATCCCTACGCGCCGAATGCCGTCCTCATTGGCTTCCTCTCGAGTTTTGCCGGCGGCATCGTAGGGATGGCGGTGCTCCTGCTTGCGGATAAGTCGTTCCCGGGCCTGCCGATCATCTTGCCGGGCGTTGTGCCGCACTTCTTCTGCGGCGCGACGGCAGGCGTCTTCGGCAATGCAACGGGCGGCCTGCGCGGCTGTATCGCGGGCGCGTTTGTACAGGGCCTTCTCATCACGTTCCTGCCCGTCTTCCTCATGCCGGTGCTCGGCAACCTCGGCTTTGCCAACACCACATTCAGCGATGCGGACTTCGGCGCGGTCGGCATTATCCTCGGCAATGTGATTCACATGCTGAAGTAAAAATCCTGCATTGTACGCATACAAAAGCGGAACTGCCGCGGAAGAAATGTCTTCCGCGGCAGCTCCGCTTTTTGCGTATGCGGTCTGTATGTGGGGGGATACCGTACTCAGTGGATCTCGATCTGCTTGCGCGCAGGTTCCTCTGCTGCCTTCGGCAGGTTTACCTGCAGCACGCCGTCCTTGAACTCCGCATGGATGTTTGCGTCGTCGATGCCGTCGATGTAAAACGAGCGGCTGACCTCGCCTGTGTGACGCTCGCGGCGGATGTAGTTGCCCGCGTCGTCCTTCTCGTCCTTCGACTCACTGCGGGCAGCGGCAATCGTGAGATAGCCGTTCTCGTAGTGGAGAGAGATATCTTCCTTTGTCATGCCGGGGAGATCCGCGGTCAGTTCATAGTGATCGTCCGCATCCTTCACATCTACCTTGAACGAGTCGGCGCCCCAGTTCGCGGCGGGGAAGCCGTCGCGGAAGAAACTGTCGCGCATCGCATCAAAGAGAGCGAACGGATTTGCATTATCGCGCTGAGAGAGCCCGTGCCGTCCGGCAAAAGGTACCAATCCAAACATGTTCATCAACTCCTTGAGATTTTCTGGGCGGGTTCGGCGTTTGGAGTCCGTCCCGCTGATGATATTCTTTTATTGTGGAAGGGGGGGTTAACCGCCTTCTGATTGTCATTATACAGTAAAAAGTCAAAAAGTCAATAGATCAAAAAGAAAAAGATTGAAAAATTTTTAGGAAAATCATAATAAGGGAGTAAAGTCCTAGAAATTATCAACGATAAAATATTTAGGGAGGGATAAAAATGGCAAAGAAGAAGATCCTTTTTATCGGCTATCCGAAGTGTTCAACGTGCCGGAAGGCGGAGAAATTTCTGCGCGCACACGGCTGCAGCGCACCGATGCGCGATATCAAAAGCGATCATCCGACGGCAGAGGAACTGCGCACATGGCACGCACAGAGCGGCCTCCCGCTGAAGCGCTTTTTCAACACGAGCGGCGTGCTCTACCGCGAGCTCGGCCTCAAGGACAAGCTGCCCGCAATGACGGAGGAGGAGCAGTATGCGGTGCTGGCGTCGGATGGGATGCTGGTGAAGCGTCCGCTGCTCATTGCAGGCGACCACGTACTTGTGGGATTTCGCGAGAAGGAATGGGCGGATTGTATGGTGAAATAGGCTTAAAGATAAAAAAATAAAGTATGGGTAGACAATCAAGAATAAAATATGTAAAATAGATGAAAAAAGGACTGGCTTTAATTAATTTTAGGTTCACAAGGAAGGACGGGCGTTAAAATGAATTTACGCGCAAAGATTATGATGCTTGTGGGCGTGCCTCTGATTTTCGTTTTCCTCATACTGCTGGGAACGATTTATTGGAAGGCGTCGGGGAGCATCCAGGATGTTGCATCCCGTGAGATGCTTCAGATGGCTCAGGTGTATTCCGCCAATATCAATACGTCGCTTCAGGCGAAATCCCGTATGCTTGAGACAGTGACACGGCTGTGGGGGACGGAGAACGCATCTTACGAAGAGATGACAATTGATGCGCGCGAATTCGCGACCAGTACGTCCGACTTCTTTGTCGGTTTCCCCGACCGGCCCTTCATTGACGGCGCAGGATTTGATATCCCCAGCGATTTTGATGCAACCTCGCGCGGTTGGTACAAAGAGGCGGTCGGATCGACGAAGGTCTGCCAGTCCGCTGTCTACAAAGCAGCAAACGGCACGCCGGTCGTCAGCTTCAGTTCTGCCATCCGCAGCGGCGGGAACATCATCGGCGTCGCCGGCTGCGACCTGAACCTCAATATTGTTGAAGACATGCTCTCGAAGGCAAAGATCTATGAGACAGGGAAGGCGTTCCTCATCACAAAGGAAGGCAACTTCATCTATCATGAGAAGTATTCCCTGGACGACAGCATCTCCTCGGTGGATGATCCCGATCTGAAGGCGCTGGCATCGACATTCCTCGCCGGAAAGCCCGTATTTACATCGAGCCCGAACAGCTCGGACAACTTCTACGCTGCGGTGCCGGTTGGCGAGTCTGGATGGGTACTTGTTCTGCGTGTACCGCAGGCGGAGGTGTTTGCCTCCTCGACGGAGCTCCTCGGCATCATGGTGGGCATTACGATTGCAGCATTCGTTCTGCTCGCGGTAATTCTCTTCTATATCGCGCGTCTCATCTCCGTTCCGGTTGAGAACCTCGCGGAGTTTGCCTCGAACGTTGCGCGCGGCGATCTGCGCAGCATGCCGCAGACGCTTGACCGTACGGATGAGATTGGGACACTCCACAACGCCTTCTGCAATATGACGGAGAACCTGCGCAAGCTCATTCGGCAGGTAAGTGATACGGCAGGGAAAGTCGCCGCATCTGCCGCCGATCTGACGGAGAACACCAAAGAGGCAGCACAGGCGTCTGAACACGCTGCAAAGTCGGTCGAACAGATCGCAGAGACCTCGACGGCTCAGAGCGAGACGATCTCTTCGGCCGCAGGTTTGATGAAGGAGGCCTCGTCCAGCATCAGCGAGGTGGCCGAGGTCATCGGCGAGATCGTTTCCTCCGCGAAATCGACCGAAGTGGAAACGCACGACGGACAGACGATCCTCAACCATACGATCAACAAGATGAACACGCTGAAAGACGGTGCGATTGCCGTTACGGAAACCGTGAAGGCACTCCAGGAGAGCGCGCATCAGGTCTCGACCATCGTCGAGATGATCACGGGCATCTCCGAGCAGACGAACCTCCTGGCGCTCAACGCGGCGATTGAGGCAGCGCGCGCCGGCGAGCACGGCAAGGGATTCTCTGTCGTCGCAGACGAGGTACGCAAGCTCGCCGAGCAGTCGAAGGACGCAACGTCGAAGATTTCCGGGCTGCTCAATGAAAATGCCGTCCAGATGGACAAGACGTTCCGTGCGATGGAAGAGCAGACGACCAATGTCGAAGAGAGTGTCGAGGAGATTCACCGTTCCGGCGAGAAATTCACGGCGATTTCTTCCCTCATCGAGCAGCTCTCGGGGCGGATCGATCACATCGCGCAGATTGCACAGTCGGTGCAGCAGACCAACCAGCGCGCCGTCGGCTCCATCGCGGATCTGAGCAGCGGCTCGAGCGATGCGGATACGAAGATGCAGGAAGAAGTGACCAACATCTCGGCCGTCGCAGAGGAACAGGCCGCCTCCATGTCCGAGATCGCATCTGCAACACGCACGCTGTCTGAAATCGCACAGGAACTGCAGCAGGCAACGAAACAGTTCCAGGTCTGACGATAGGGAAAAAGCAGGGAAAAGTAGGGAGACTGCGGGAAGGCCGTACATCAGGAACTGCCGCCCGATGCTGAGCAGCATCGGGCGGCAGTTTTTTCGTGCAATACGAACGGAAAAGGTGTAAGATAAAAACATATTTTATTCTGCGAGAAAGGGATCTGAAATGCGTGCATATGGACGGCACTCATAAGTCCTGCTCTTTGCGATACTGACGTACATCCAGGGGGATACTATGACCGATGAAACGATAGAGCTGCGCCCGTTCCCTCCGTTTCTGCCGCCGCAGGCGACAGTGCTGATGATGGGGAGCTTTCCGCCGGCAAAGGAAAAGCGGGCGATGGCATTCCACTACCCGAACTTTCAGAACGATATGTGGCGCGTCTATGGGCTCGTATTCTTCGGTGATGCGGCACATTTTCAGGTGCCGGGGGAGAAGGCTTTTGATGCGGAGCGCATCAAGGCGTTTCTCACGGAGCGCGGCATCGGCTCATGTCCCGGCGTGCGGCGCGCCATCCGCACGCACGGCAATGCGTCCGACGCCTATCTGAAGGTCGTGGAGACGGTGGAGCTGCCCGAGATTCTGGCACAGATCCCACAGTGCCGCCGCATCTGCACGACGGGCGGCAAGGCGACGGAGATCCTCTTTGATCTGCTCACGGCGGAGAAGAAGGGCAAGGATGTCAAGACGGGCGAGACTGTTCCCGCGCGCTGCGGCGGTCGTGAGCTCCTCGTCACGCGTCTGCCGTCCACCTCACGCGCCTATCCGATGAAGCTCGAGAAGAAGGCGGAGGCCTATCGGCAGTTTTTCCGCGCGGCGGGGTTCACGGTGGCGGAGTAGAACAGAAACGAAAAACGGCACACTGTGTGATTTGCTCACAGTGTGCCGTACTTTTATGCGGCGTTCTTAGAAAAGATCCTTGACGAGAACAATGGTCTGTTCGCGCGAGGGGCCGACAGAGACGATGCCGAGCGCGATGCCCGTGACCTCGGCCATGCGCTCCAGATATTTCCGCGCGCCGGCGGGGAGCGCGTCGTAGGTGCGGATGCCGGAGGTATCTGTCTTCCAGCCCGGGAAGGTCTCGTAGACCGGTTCGACCTCTGCGAGGACGTTGAGGCTCGCGGGAACGCCCTTGAGGAGCTCGCCCTTGTGTTTGTAGCCCGTGCAGATCTTGATCTCATCGAAGTCGTCGAGAATGTCGAGGCGCGTGACGGCCATATAGTCGATGCCGGAGAGGAGGCCCGCATGGCGGACAACAACGGCGTCGAGCCAGCCCGTGCGGCGCGGACGCCCTGTGACGGTGCCGAATTCATGGCCTGCCTCGCGCATCTTCTCACCGATCGCGTTCAGCTGCTCGGTGGGGAAGGGACCCTCGCCGACGCGCGTGCAGTAGGCCTTTACCACGCCGATGACCTTGTCGATCTTTTTCGGTGCGACGCCCGCACCAATGGTGACGCCGCCCGAGATGGGGTGCGATGCAGTGACGTAGGGATAGGTGCCGTAGTCAATATCGAGCATGGTCGCCTGTGCACCCTCAAAGAGCACCTTGCGTCCCGTGGCGATCTCCTCATTGACGAGAGGAATGGTATCGGTGACGAGCGGGCGCAGACGCGCGGCGTAGCCCTGATACTCTTGCAGGACCTCTTCGTAGACGAGCGGCGCGTGGTCGTAGACGGAGACGAGTTCTTTGTTCTTGCTCTCAAGGTTTTTCTTGAGCTTTTTCGCAAATTCCTCGCCGTCCATGAGATCGCAGACGCGGATGCCGATGCGGTTGTCGCGGTCCATGTAGCAGGGGCCGATGCCATGCCCCGTTGTGCCGATCTTGTCCGCGCCGCGCGCCGCATCGCCAATGCCGTCCATCAAGCGGTGGTAGGGCATGACTACATGTGCACGGTCGGAGATGCGGATGTTCGAGGTGTCGATGCCGCGCGCCGCCATGGCGTCCATCTCCTGCAGGCAGACCTTGGGATCAAAGGCGACGCCGTTCGCGATGATGTTGTGCGTGCCCTTGTAGAGGATGCCCGACGGCAGGAGGCGCAGCTTATACTCCTCGCCCGCAGCGACAACGGTATGCCCGGCATTGCAGCCGCCCTGATAGCGGACGACCGTGTCCGCCTGGCTCGCGAGGTAGTCGACGATCTTCCCTTTGCCCTCGTCGCCCCACTGCGTTCCGGTAATAACGATGGTTGACATGATAGAGTCCCCCTTATTTCTTTCCCTTAGAGATCAAAGCGCGCAAAGATGGAATCCACATGGCGCAGGAAATAGGTGTAGTCAAAGCAGGCGTCGATTTCTTCCTTCGTGAGGTGTGCGGAAATGTCCGCGTCCTTTTCGACGTTCGTGCGGAAATCCTCTTTCTCGAGCCATCGCTTCATGGCGTTGCGCTGCACCCAGACATATGCCGTCTGCCGCAGGACGCCCTTGTTGACGAGTGCTGTGAGGATGCGCTGACTGTAAATGAGACCGCCTGTGCGGTTCATGTTGTGCAGCATGGCATCGGGGTAGACGAGGAGTTTGTCCACGATGCCGGTCAGCTTGTGCAGGCAGTAGTCGACGTTGATCGTCGCGTCGGGCAGGATGACGCGCTCGACGGAGGAGTGCGAGATGTCGCGCTCGTGCCAGAGCGTCATGTCCTCGAGTGCCGCGACGGCGTTGCCGCGGACGAGGCGTGCCATGCCCGAGACGCGCTCGCAGTTGATCGGGTTGCGCTTGTGTGGCATGGCGGACGAGCCCTTTTGTCCCGCCTTGAAGAACTCCTCCGCCTCGCGGATGTCCGTGCGCTGGAGGTTGCGGATCTCGGTCGCAATCTTCTCCATTGTGCCCGCAATGATGGCGAGCGTCGTGACGAACTCGGCGTGGCGGTCGCGCTGGATGACCTGCGTCGCGAGACGGACGGGGGTCAGCCCGAGCCGTTTGCACGTGAGCTCCTCAATGCGCGGGTCGATGTTGGAGTAGGTGCCGACGGCGCCCGAGAGCTTGCCGACAGAAACGGTCTCCTGCGCGTGCGTGAGGCGCTCGATGTCGCGCTCAATCTCCGCGCTCCAGAGGAGCATCTTCAGCCCAAAGGTCATGGGCTCTGCATGGATGCCGTGCGTACGTCCGATGCACGGCGTATGACGGAACTCATCTGCGCGGCGGCGCAGCACCGTACGGAATGCGCGCAGATCATCGAGGATGATCGCGGCGGCATCGCGCATCATGATGCAGTATGCCGTGTCCTTGACATCGCTTGAGGTGAGGCCCTTGTGGATGTATTTTGAGTCCTCGCCGACGTTCTCCTCGAGATTCGTGAGGAAGGCGATGATATCATGATCGGTGACTTTTTCGATCTCGTTGATGCGAGCAACATCGAACTTTGCGTTTTTCTTGATATTCTCGACGGCTGCGGCGGGGATCTCCCCGAGCTCTGCCATCGCCTCGCACGCGGCGATCTCCACGTTCAGGATGGTCTGCCACTCGTTCTGGATCGACCAGAGATGCCCCATCTCCGGCCGCGTATAGCGTTCGATCATTTGCTTCCTCCTGGCTGCATGAAAGACGTAACTCAACATTCTTATCATATATCGACGAGACTGGAATGTCAATCGTACGGATTCGATCGGTGCAGGGACGCGGAGCGGAAGAAAAATTGGCCTCTATCATGTCCATTTCAGATTCTTTGCGCTATAATATAAGAATGAAATACTTGATTTTGAGCAACCCCGAAGGTTTATGATGAACCACAAATGCAATTGAGAAAGGGGCATCTATGGAAGACGAAAACCAGAACCAGAGCGGTATGAAACGCCGTACCTTTATCAAAGCGGCTGCGGCTGCCGGCGTGCTCGCCGCGGGCGGCGCAGCGCTCTTGCAGATCGGCGCATTCCGACGGCTCCAGGAAAACGCGACGCGGCAGTTCCCCGGTGTGCTCTATACGGAACGCCTGCGCCAGATCGTGACGCAGGACCCCTCACGCACGCGCATGCTGATGTGGGAGCTTACCTCGCCTGCGGAGGAGGATCTGACCGTCGAACTGCGCGTGCAGGGGGCGGACGAGACAAATGTACACCATTTCCCTGCGTCGAATGATCGCTTTATTGATGACGAGATCGAGGTCTATCAGTACCGCGCCGAGGTCAATCATCTGACCCCGGGCACACACTATCAGTACCGCATTACATCGGAGGATGCGGCGACGGATTGGCAGACCCTCTGCGCGCCTGCGGCCGATGAGACGTATAAGATGCTGATTTTCCCCGATACACAGTCCAGCGACAACTATGCAGACTGGAAGGAGATGGCGCATCTTGCATGGGCGCGCAATACGGATGCGGCGCTCTTTGCCTGCATGGGGGACCTCGTGGACAACGGCGAGGATCGCCTGCAGTGGACCGACTTCTTCGGCGGCGTGGAGGAGATGCAGCGTGTGATCCCGATGGCCCCGCTGATGGGGAATCACGAGACCTACGATCTCAACTGGAAGGAGCGTCTGCCGGAGGCGTATCTTCACTATTTTGCAACCCCGCCGAACGCGAGCACGGAGTTCGACCGCTATTATTACTCCTTTGACTACGGCGATGTGCACTACATCGCCCTCTGCACGCAGCAGAGGGAGATCGGTGCGTTCAAGGACGGGCTCGTCGCCGAGCAGCTGGAATGGATCCGCCGCGATATGAGGGCACACCGCAAGAAGTGGAATATTGTCCTGATGCACAAAGACGTTTTGCAGTACCGCATTCATGGGCGCCCGGAACGGACGGAGGGCATTGATGACGACAACGGGCGCGTGTGGATGCCTGTCTTTGATGAGCTCGGCATCGACGTCGTCTTTTCGGCGCATCTGCATACGTACCGCAACCGCGGGCACATCTACGGGTTCCAAAAGACGCCGGATAAGAAGGGACCGCTCTACATCCTCACGGGCGTTGCGGGCAATGTCCGCTATCCGAACCTCTGGATCGATCATCCCTTCGACGAGGTGACGCTCCCGCAGCCGGAGACGGACAACTATCTCACGATGGATGTCACGCGGGATGCGATCGAGATCGCGTGCTTCCTGACCGACGGAACGGAGATGGATCGCGTGCGTGTGACGAAAACGTAAATAGTGAAAACAAAAGCGCATCTGAAACGATGCGTTTTTTTGTGCGTGGAAAACATTCGTAAACCGAATGGAATAATCTAGTTGACAGCGATTACCCAAAAGTGTATGATAAAACAGATTTATTTCACCGATAAATATGCATGGAGGTATCTGAACATTATGAAGTTAAGGGAAATGATTCTGTGTGGACTCTTTATTGCGCTCGTTGCCGTCGGTGCGTTCGTCCGTATTCCAGTCGGAACGGATGTCTATACCTTGCAGTTTCTCTTCACGCTGCTGGCGGGGGTCATGCTCGGGGCACGGCTTGGCGCACTCGCGGTGGGGACTTATGTGCTGATGGGACTTGTTGGCATTCCCGTCTTTGCCTCGGGCGGCGGGCCGGGCTATGTGCTGCAGCCGACGTTCGGCTATCTCGTGGGCTTCATCGTGCAGGGCTGAGTGACGGGCGCAATGTGCCGCACGGGCGCGCCGACGTTCCGCCGCATTCTGACAGCGTGTCTCGCGGGCATGGCGGTGGTCTACCTCTTCGGCATCTCTTATTTCTACTTCGCGTCGAACTACATCATCGATGCGCCGATCGGATTTTGGGTTGCGATCTGGTACTGCGGCGTGCTGCAGGTTCTGCCGGACTTCCTGCTCTGCGTTGCGGCGGCATACATTGGCGTGCGGACGCAGAAGGCGGGTCTCTGGCTGTAAGGAAGAGGGAATGTGAGATTGCTCCTAAGCGTTCGCGTGGAGCATCTCACAGAGCAATAACCTTTGACTTGATGTGAACAAGGAGAGCAATGATGGGCAAGGCATTATTTATCACAGGTACGGGCACAGACATCGGCAAGACCTACGTCACGGGGCTGATTGTGAAAAAACTGCGCGATGCAGGACTGCGGGCGGGCTACTACAAGGCTGCGCTCTCGGGCGCGGAGGTCGGCGCTGACAGGAAGCTGTTGCCGGGGGATGTGCTTCATGTGGCGCGGGTTGCAGATCTCGCGCCGGAGGATGCACACGTCTCCTATATCTATCGTGACGCTATTTCGCCGCATCTCGCGGCGCAGATTGAGAACCGCCCGATGGATTTCGACGTGGTGGAGCGCGACTACCGTATGGCGAAGGAGCGGACGGACTATCTGACGGTCGAGGGGAGCGGCGGCATCATCTGCCCGCTTCGCTGGGATGCGGAGCA
>ERZ772957.310-NODE-310-length-40909-cov-7.792309_pt1 | contig 40909 bp, 30 predicted proteins | sample MGYA00580682_ERZ772957 | MGnify/ENA primary metagenome ERZ772957 (study PRJEB29015, sample SAMEA2737921) | human oral metagenome | biome: human oral; feature: human-associated habitat; material: dental | place: China | collected 2025 ... | reverse complement strand
ATGTCACTTCAATATATAAAAGTACCTCACAAGGAATAATGCTGCGGAATTGAGGTAATACAAGAAAAAACGAAATTAATCTGCGATTTGTGTAAAAGAAAACGGTCTTTTGAACGCTGATGAGGAGTTCAAAAGACCGTTGGTGTATTAAAAGGTAATATTATTCATAGTTGTTTTCGTTTCGGCCGCCATGTAGCGGATAGATTTTGCCGCGCCATACGAATTCGCCACTTACGTGCTCAGGAAGTTCTATCACGGCTTTCAGTGTTTGGCCGGAAAGTCGATAGTTTACACGAATATTGCCTTGAGGATGCGGAATACTGCCCGACAATTGTTTGCAGTTGCCCGGATGGGGAGCTATTCGCACGCTGGCAAAACCCGGCGAAGTGCTTTCAATACCGAGCATGATGCGATATACCTCAATATTGGGGGCGGCACCCCATGCATGGCAGTCGGAGCGTGTATGGGCGAGGTCGGAAGTTTCGGCCCATGTGGTGAGTCCCTGTTTGATGTTTTCGCGGTAAATATCGAGCCATTGGAGATAATTGTCCCCAAGATTCGCTGCGTGGAGAGCTGAGTTGAGATAGAAGCTGAAGTAGACAGAGCATGGAGCCAAACTCTTATCCTCTAATAGCTGATGTGCGATGGCCGTGATTTCGTCGGTTTTTGTTATTTTGGCGAGAATGGCCAGTGCGTTGGTATGTTGCGAGAAATGGCGATGGTTAGAGTCGTCTGCAAACAGCCCTCGCGTTGTATTCCAATAGCTTGAACGGATGGAGATAGCAAGACGTTGTGCCGCAGCCTCGTACAGCTTGGCCATGGCGGGCATGCCGAGTTGGCTTTCCAAGTCGGCAGCGGCTTGATAGGCCAAGAGTAGGAATAGGTCGGCTGTGGCTGTAGCACCTTCCGAACCTTTTGGCCCTTCGCCCGGGTCTCCCCACGCGGCTACCCAGTCTATGAAGTTCCATCCAGGTGTTTCTTTGAGCCGACCGTCGGGCAACTGCCATGTCTTAAAATAATCCAGAATCTGTCTTACACCCGAAAGTTTACCACGGACAAAGTCGAGATCGCTCCCGTAGCGCATATAATCGTGCAACGAGAGGATATAGATGAGCGAGTAGGTGGGGATATTTTGCTCCATGGTAGAGGGGTATTGGCTCATGGTGAAACCTTCTGGACGGCGCGACCAGTCGGCCATGTCTAGGAAGCTTTTGACCAGTCGGTCGTCGCGCGAGTTGAACAGGGTGATAAGAGCTTGGATACGCGAGTCGCCAAGATATTGCAGTTGTTCATAGTAGGGGCAGTCCATGTAGGTTTCCCAAGCACATAGGCGTGCCGTATGCCATCCTATTTGAAGAATGCGTTCGAGTTCTTTGTCTTGGCATTCGAATGTAGATGCCAATTGTAGGGGGTAGCCGGTGAAGATACCATAAAGGTCGTACAGAGTGAGAGGGGCATCGTGCGTGTTAATGGTCAGTTGCACGTAGCGATATGTACGCCACGAGAGTGTACGATAGATTTGCCGTTCTTTACCGTTGCTAATGATACTATCTTTGACACCGCGCATCAGCTTGCCGTTTACCACATTGCGGTTAGACTTGGTTCCCTTCGTATCGTCCCACAGGCATTCGCTGTAGGTAAGCGACATTTCTGCGTCTCGACCGTATCCGAATGCGAGATGTACGTAGGCATTGGTTTCTTGCTTGTTGTCTATGAGGATGGTAGCTTTGGTGTGGGCAAGAATAGTAATGGATGTTGGAGCGTTGAGGAATGTTTTGGGTAGTTTCAAGGTAGATTGTCGTACTTTTGCCATGCGCTCCATACGCCGCTCCATCTGTGGAATGGTGGAGGGCATCAATTGCCAGACAGATGGATAACCATAGATATAAGAGCGGTCGGCATAGGCGGGGAGGGCGAGTACTTGTGCGGGACGCCATTTCGACAGGTCGCATGTGGTATCGCACCAATGAGCTATATGCTGATGCATATTGAGAATGTCGCAGGGACCTACAGCCATGAAGGCGGCGACTTTGGTATTGAGTGGTTGATAGCCATGGTCTTGTATGCACAGCCATGACGGATCGGTGTTGAGCTCTGCTCCTATGGCGTCAAGCGCATGTAAATAGAAGGCTGTACGATGGGTATATAGCGAGAGTGCTCGTTTTTCACCTTCGTTGATGATCATGGCTGCCACAACATTGTTACCCGGCTTCAGATAGGATTTTAAATCTACTGTTTCGTAGTGCCAGTGATGTAAATCACCTTTGGCTGGGCCGGCCGAAGCCAGCTGCCCGTTGACGTATAGCTCGTAGCGATTGTCGCCGCTTACCTCTACGCGCATGGCTGCCGGTAGCTGCGTCAGGTTCAAGTTCTTTCGGAAATAGTAGACGCCATAGTCGTGAGCCGACGTTTGTGGTACGGCAATCCAATAGGCTGGTTTAGCAGTCGCGGATGCCGTTGCACGTGCCTGTACAAGGGTAAGAATGAGTAAAAGGAGTATGAAACGATATTTTTTTGCCATAAGATGGTAATTGTTTAGATAAATCGTGATGTTGTTCGTCGCCATCGAAGTGTTCGACGGTAGGCAATTATTGTTCGCTCAACACCACAGCGCTGATGCCTTTCATTTTCAGTTGCAGCGTGGCAGCTGAGGTGTGGCATCGGATGTGACCAGTCTGCAATACCTGAGTTACTCTGCCGGACTTCGACAACGGAATGGCGGCGGTGACCGACCGGCCGGATGGATTGATGGCTACATAGTAGACAGAGCCTCCCTTGGAGCGTTTGTAGACCATGGGGTAGGGCTGTTTGGCATCGCTTACCAGCAGCCAGTCGCCGGTATTGCCGATGGCGTCTGCCGACTGGCGGAGTCGGATGAGCCGTCGCACATAGTGGAGCAACGATGTCGTGTCGGCCTCTTGAGCTTCCACTGTAAGTTTTCCCTCCTCGGTATCGACGGGGAGATAGAGTTGTCGGGAATCGCAGTCGGAGAATCCTGCGTTCTTACCTTTGGTCCATTGCATCGGCGTGCGACTCCCCGAACGTATCCCACTGCCTTCCTTGCTGGGTAGATAGAGCTGGTATTTCATGGCGATTTCATCGCCATAATAGATGAATGGAACGCCCGGCATGGTGAGCAGGAAGGTCATCAGCACTTTCAGTTGATCGGGCGTGTTGCGCGTACCGATGTTGGGGCGTTGGAAATCGTGATTGGCCGATGGCAGGGCGATGTAGCCCTGATGTTTGGTCGCCTCGTAGGCCTCGGTGTAATTTTTGATGAAAGGGAACAGCGTGCCCTTGCCTTGCCTATCGAAATAGCAGCACTCGTGCGTATCCCAATCGCCCCACGGGGTGCCTTTAGCAAAGAACATGGGGATGTAGGCCTTCACGCCGAAGTGTATCATGAAGTCGATGTTGAATCCGGCAGGGATGGCCTGCATCGGATCCGACCACTCTGAAATGAGCACCGAGTTGGGGTAGTTGCTGTCTTTCCAATGATTGATTTCTTTCCACAGCTTGCGCACCGCCGAACCGTCGGGGTCGTTTTTGATGAGCGATGCCGCCATGTCTACCCGGAATCCATCTACACCCTTGCCCAGCCAGAAGGCCATGATGTTGAGCAGTTCGCGCTTGACAGCCTGCGGTCCCGGGGCATCCGGCGTTTGCTCCCACGGATGAGAGGCGTCTGGATGGGCGAATCCGTAGTTGAGGGCCGGCTGGCATTCGAAGAAATTCTTCTGATAATACTTGCCTCGCGGCGCATTCGCCTCCACGAAGTTGCCGCGTGCCCCAAAGAGATTCTCTCCCTCTTTCTTGCGCAGCTCGATGTCCCGTTTCTCGGCATCGCTCACAGAGTCAGTCCAGATGTAATAGTCGCTGTAGCGAGAGTTGGCATCACCTGCTGCCGACTCCTGAAACCATTTACACTTATTGCTGGTGTGCCCGGCTACCAAGTCCAGACAGATCTTGATGCCACGCCGGTGGGCTTCCTTGATGAGCATCACCATATCGGTATTGGTTCCGAACCGCGGGTCTATCTTATAAAAGTCGATGATGTCGTAGCCACCGTCAAACCATCCCGATTCGAATACCGGATTAAGCCAGATGGCATTGAACCCTACAGACTGTATATAGTCGAGTTTTGAGATGATACCCTGCAAATCGCCAATACCGTTGCCATCGCTGTCCATATAGGATGATGGGTAGATCTGATAAAACACAGCGCGTTCCAGCCACTTCGGACTCTGCATGGCCACCATGCTCAAAGTCGAGAACAGAAGAATGGAACTAAGGATTGAATAACGTTTGAGAAAGTATTTCATGCCGTATTTGTTTTATTTTAGCAATGTGAATTTTACATGAGATGCAATTTTGTCGGATGCCGTTCCTATCAGCGCCTCAAAATGTCCGGGCTCTGCCACCCACTGCTGTTGACGGTCATCGTAAAAACTTAGTGCATCTTTGCCAATGGTGATACTCACGTTTCTGCTTTCCCCCGGTTGTAGGAAAACTTTCCGGAAACCTTTCAGTTCTTTCACCGGTCGGGGCAGGCTGGCCTCTTTATCTTTTATATATAGTTGCACAACCTCGGAACCGGCACGTTGACCGATATTTTGCACCGTGACGGTAAAGGTAATACTATCGCTTGGCGTCATTGCAGATTTATCTGCTTTTGCTTCTGATAGTTTGAATGCCGTATAGCTTAAGCCGTGCCCAAAGGCGAAAAGCGGACGTACATGGTGCTTGTCAGCCCAGCGGTATCCCACAAAGATGCCCTCCTTGTATTCCACGTCAATAACTTTGTGGTCGGCACGCCATGTACCCGGATAGGTTCCAAGCGCGTGGGCTGGGACATCGTTAAGTCTGACAGTCCACGTATAAGGCAACTTGCCCGAAGGATTGGTTTCGCCGACAAGGATGGAGGCTATCACATTACCGGCTTCACTGCCTTGATACCAAGCTTGTATGATACCGGATACACGCTCTACCCATGGCATAGCCACCGTATTGCCAGAGATATTAACAAACACAATGTTCTTGTTAACCTTGGCCAAGGCTTCTACGAGTTGGTCTTGCTGATAAGGCATACTATAATTCTTACGGTCGTAACCCTCGCAATCTTGATATTCACTCTTATTGAGACCGCCGAAAATTAGTATATAATCAGCTCCATGTGCCTTGGTCACAGCCTCGTCCATAAGTTGCTGTGGCGTTCGGCTGTCTCGAATATCCTGCCCCACGCTGGCTCCGTTAAACATGGTGACGGTATCGCCCACATAGCCACGGGCAAAGTCGAGCTGCACCCCCGCCTTGTCAGTATATCTACGCAGTGCATCAAGTGGCACAAATTCGTGCTTGGTACGTATTGACGACGAACCGCCACCCGCCGTCATCATCTTAATGGCGTTCTCACCGATGACGAGAATGCGTTTGCCCGGTTTTAATTGCAAAGGGAGTATTTGGCGCTCGTTTTTAAGGAGCACTACTCCCTCTTCGCCTATACGGCGTGCTACAGCAAAATGCTCATCGCTGGTCAATGAACCGGGTTCGCGATAGGTCATGGTGGTGCGATAGAATAGTCGGAGCACCCGGCGTACCTTATTATCAAGGCTTTCCATCGTGTAGCGTCCCTCTTCCAAGCCTTTGCGGTAGGCATCAGCAAGATAATAACGGTTATAATGTTTGCTATCGCCGTATTTCTTTCCATCAGTCCATGTACCGAACTCTATGTCAAGACCATGCCTTACGGCTCCCTCTGTTTCATGTGTAGCTCCCCAATCGCTCAACACCACGCCGTCATACCCCCAGTCGCCTTTTAATACCTTATTGGTGAGATATGCGTTGTAAGTACACGAGTGGTCTTTGTAGCTCGGATATGCCCCCATGATACCCCAGACGTGTCCCTTTATCACTGCTTCTTTGAAGGGGGCAAGATAGATTTCGTGCAAGGCACGGTCGTCAACAATGATGTTTTCTTCAATACGGTTATTTTCGTCCTGATTGAGTGGATAATGTTTCACACAGGCAGCCACTCCATTGCTTTGTATACCCTGAATATACGGAACTGCCATCTGTCCAGCTAAATAAGGGTCCTCGCCCATGTATTCGAAATTACGGCCATTGAGGGGAGTGCGATAAATGTTAACGCCGGGGCCTAAGACCATATCCTTTCCTCGATAACGTGCTTCCTCTCCAAGGCTCTTGCCAAAAAGATAGGCCACTTCCGGATTCCATGTTGCGGCCAAACAGGTAAGTGCAGGGAAGGCCACACAGGAATCGTTTGTCTGGTTGGCGTCGGTCCACTCATCCCATAGTGTATTGGTACGAATGCCATGAGGACCGTCAGATGTCCAAAAGTCTGGAAACCCTAGGCGTGGAACGCCTGCCGAACTAAACTTGGATTGCGCATGGATGACTTTAAGTTTTTCGGTCAAAGTCATACGACTAAGTGCATCCTCTACACGCTCTTCTATATTCTTCGTACGATCCAAATAAGTGTGAACTTGAGCTATGGCATAGTTTCCCAACAGCAATGCTATAGTAAGCAAGAGTGCTTTATTTCTCATATTTCTTTTTTGTTATTATTCTACAATATTTTTAGCATCTTGAATAAGCTGAACAGCTAGACTTATTTTGTCTTTGGTAAGTGCAGGCTGACTTAATCCTTTTTGATTCTCGACAAAATCTAATTCCCAAGTGGAAAAGTCGAATGGTTTGCCACTACGCTTTTGATTGAAATAGTGCTTCCAACGAGGTAAATAGTAGTCGCGAATGAGTCCGGCCCAAATACGAGCAGAGTAATCATCGATGGGAGGTCCCCATACAGTCACAATGCGACGCGCATTACTCTCATAGCAATCTGCCTTATTGTAGCTTACACCGCGAGCACGCGCATAGTCTATCCATTTCTGCATGTCCTTCGTGGGATGCCCTTGTAAAACGAGATCCATACCGGTCATCAACCTATAGAATCTTGTTTCCAACTGATTCGCATTGATAGTGTCTTGGCTTTCGTATGCTTTATCAATCTGCCGTACAAGAATCTCGACTTTACCACCTAAATAGTTAGCTGCCATCTCTTTAAAATCTGCTTCAAAGAGTTTATTCCCTTTCATCTGAGACAGCATCCCAGCCATTATTTCTACGGCATGATAGAAGTGGTTGTCTAAGTCTACACTTCCATATTTTTCTTTTCCGGGGCGGAATTGCCAGTTGAAGCGGGGATGACTCTTGAAAGAGCCATATACCGACTGAAGCATTTCGTTCCAATATTGCTCCATGCCTATAGGGTAACAACCATAACGACTGTATGTATAATTGCGCAGCCAAGGCCGAAGCTCAACTCCTTGTTTCGCCCACCCGGCATCACAGAGAAGCTCATATACTACTTCATTGTTCTCAATACCTTCCGGTGCAAATCCGAAACCAATAAGTTTACCGCGGTTTTGAGAATTCAAAGCCTCTAAATGACCTTTGGCATAGAAGTCAAGCGCACCTGTAAGAGCCGACTTCCCTCCCATGTTAGGTATGACGCTATAGATCCATTGTTTGCCGCAGAAACCTTTGTAGAAGTCCCAGTTGAAAGGCGTTTTCCATAAAAACTTATTATAATCGACAGCCAAGTCTAGCATAATCATCTTATTATCTGGTACTTGAGATACCAAGGCATTCAGCGTCTTGTAATCCCAGATTTCCGGTTGGTAACCAAACATCCAACCTTGCATAACCCAAGTAGCGGAAGGATTGGCTTCCTTGATGCATTGATAGACTTTTTTCCCAAAATCAGCCATAAACTCGTAACGTTTGGGATCATCCTTTGGAGGAAATGGAATGTCCATCTCGTTGAAACTATCAATTAAATAGAAGTCGCATCTTCCAAATTCTTTTTCCCATTCCTGAATGAACATTACACCAATTTTATGAAATAAAGGGTCTGCAGGTGAGAGGATATAATTATGGAAAGCCTTTTCCCATGTAGTATATTGAATGTCTGCAGTTGGGTAAAGTTCTTTTAAAGCCTCTGGAACAAAACCGGCAAAGCCGGGGCATATAGGATGCATATCTAATTTACGCATTCTATCCAGTATTTTGTGCTGTAGGGCTATTTGGTCTTGATGCCATTGATTTGATAGTGGTCCGTCAATACCATAAATATTCCCCATACGAAGCCAAGGAAGATGAGCCGGGCCTGTAAAGAAACGACCAATTACTTCGTCTGAAAGCCCTATTTTCTTAAACACTCTTGCAAGAATGGCTTCATTGGCAGTAAGCGCCAAAGGCATGTCAATGCCATGAAAGGCCATCCAGTCTATTTCTTGTTCCCATCGGTTCCAATCCCAATACGGCATCGTATAACCAAAAGTCACAGCATTGAAATAATAGTGATACTGAAAAGGAGATGTAACAGAGCGAGTCTTACTACCGTCAATCTTTGTTGGAATATTACACCGATTTCCAGTCCAGCTCATGATGCCATACTCATTTTGTCTAATCCAATCGTAATATCCGTGACAAAGTGCAATAGGACTATTGGCAGATATGGTTAACTTTCCATTTGAGACCTGCTGGTTGAAAGTCTCTAACTGCCCTTGCTTGCGGGGAACAAGCCTTAGATTTATGTCATCACGATGAGAAAACCTTCTAATAATATTTCGGACGACTTCAAGTTTCTGTTGTGCTGTAACCTGTGCTATTGTTGGTACAGAAAAGAACCATAAGCAAAGTAGTATATATATCTTTTTTTTATATTTCATTTCATATTGTTACAAAGATAGTTGCGAAATTAATACAGATTCCTTTCCCCCTTATTCTCTATTGATATGTTGGAAAAAGAAGAGGGAAATCTCGTCTTATATTCCTTATTGTGAAATTGCAGGGTTAAATAACTGTGGCATCCAGACTTTAAAAAATGGGTAATCATCTTTTTGTGAAGAATTACCGGCTGAGGCATAGTCACAGAGTCCTACAAGGATAGCCGGAGCACCATCTTCTGTATATGCTTCTGGTTGGAATTTTGCCATAAACGACATCCAAATATCGGTATTCTGTGTATTTGTGGCTTCGAGCAATATCTGCTGTTTGTCATCTACGACTGGTGTTAAGAAAGCCTCTAGGCCGGGACCGGCAAGCCGTTGGTCGCGAGCCAAGACGATGGGGCCGCGGGTAATTGCCACATATTCCGGGTGTTGACCTAAACGATGTACAATACCGGGCATATCAAACTCAATACTTATTCTGTCGCCATGATGCCATGTACGAGAGAGTTCCAGATACTTCCCTGCTTGTACATGCTCTACTGCAACATCATTAACAATTACTTTTGTGGCTGTACTCCATTCAGGAATACGAAGCCTTATCGTTATGTTCTCAGCCTTTTTGAGTGAAAGTAGGAAAGACATCTTATTATTTTTAGGATATTCTCCTTCTAGTTTTAAAACCATTTGCTGATGTCGGGGAGTCGTCAGTTTATAGTCTCCTGCAATATAGAGATTGACATCAACTCCTTTGGCAGAAGTAAGAACTGCGGTTTGGGGTATTACAAAGAGACCGCGTGGACCACTTGCATTACAACAATTCAAGCCCATGCCGCATTGCTCAGAACCGGGTAAACGTTGACCTGAAAGCGGAGTGTATTTAGCCCAATCACTGGCATCGGTACGCATTGCCCCAAGTAATGCATTATAGAATGATATTTCAACTGCGTCTGCATATTTTGTGTTACCAGTGAGAAGCAGGAGCTGACGGCTTAACTTAATCCATGTTGCCGTGACACAAGTCTCTTGGAAGTGGCGAATAGGCATATACTGTAAGTGCTTACCACCAAACCATGACTCCATCGATGCGCCAGAACCGGTAATATTAATCTCTGTATCGTTGATATTCTGCCACACTTGTTCTACAGCAGATAGATATTCCGTATTGCCCGTAAGTCGATACATTTCAAGCAGTCCCTCGTAGCATGACATCATTTCATAGGCTTTGGCACCTTGTTCCCAGCTATACCATTTCGCTGCAGTGGGTTTCGGGAATCGACTAGCTACATCAATACCGGCTTTGGAAATAAGCTTTGGTCCTGTGGCGCTCTCCCAAAGGCTTATAATCTCTTTAGCAAAATCGAAGTAACGCTTATTACCTGTATAGCGATAAAGATAGCAAATGGGTTTGAGTACAGATGAAGCTGCCATGCCATGTTGATTTCCTAACTCAACGATGGTAGATTTGCTATGATGCAATTCGTTTATGAGATAGTCGGCTTCACGGCACGCAGCATTAAGAGCCTTCTTGTCATGAGTTACCCCATAGGCATCAAGTAAGCCCAGAATACAATACTTGCGTCCCCAGATATCCCATTCCTGCAAGTGTGTCTCGTCGGTGTAGTTACCTATGTAACCACGGCTGTCTTGGGTCTTAATAAGCTTGTCTACAGCCTCTTGTATACGCGAAATCATAGCGTTGGATGGGCGGTATTGGTAGGCCAACACGGCAGAATTCATCCATTTACCCCAAAACTCGCTTTGCCATAGGTGTGTCTCGTTGTGATGACAGAATGGTTCGACTAATTTATCTACACTTTGTGCCAAGACGCGGTTTTCGTATGATTGGCTAAACCTATTGCCTATATACCCCATGAAAGTTACATGCTCTATAGGCTGTTGCTTGTCTTGTATTGCCAGTTTTATTTTCTCATAATTACCTGCTGTGGCTGCATATGGAAAAAAAAAGCAGAACAGAAGTCCTGCTTTCATACTCTTGTTGATAGTTCTCATACCGTTCATACTTAGAGTTTTGGTTTAATTGTGGTGAAACCTTCTATCTTATAATGGGTATTCTCTGGTTTAGACTTCTTGAAGTAGGGAGAGTACAATTCGCAATCAACAGTACCTTTGTCAAGGTCGAAACGCATCAGGCGCAGATAGCCACCACCATATTCTACATTTTGGTAATTCTGCAACATCTGGTATATTTTGTTGTGATTCACACCCTCATCTACCTTGAATGACGAGAAACCTACGTGTCCGCTAATAACAAATTTGATATTAGGATGCAATTTAACCAAGTTATCGAAGATATACTGTGGACTTGAATCGCCATAACCTGCATTGTTTTTCACGATCTCACCCTTCCCATTGAGGTAATAGTGTGTAAGAATAATAACATTATGCTCGTGATACTTTTTGACAATCTTGTTTGCCCACTCTACCATTTCCGGACGAGGACAAAACTCCAATGTCACTACCAACCAATAGGTGTTGCCAGTACGGAATGTATAATAAGCGTTATCGCTCTTGCCGGGTTCATATGTACCTCGCTGTGCACGGAATCTATAGGTTGGGAAATAAGAGTTAAACTTAGATGTCTTACGTACATTTGCATGCGTGTCGCCGGGTGCGGCAGACCCATTATATTCTTGTACAGCCTCATTATCATGGTTACCTAATGTAATGGCGTAATCAATATGAGCACTGTCCAGACGAGCAAATCCTTGGCTAGCCTTATCCCAGTGGGTGAGATTATCGAAATTAACGACATCTCCCACGTGTAATACCATAGGGATATTCTCTTTCTTTTGATTTTGGATAATCCAGTCCAACTGGCTATTAAACATACCCATATTAGAATCTATCTCGCTCTGTGAGTCGGGGAAGACTGGAATGGTGAATTTCTGAGCAAAGGTCGTCATACTCAACATCAATAGGCATGCGGTTAATAGGTTCTTTCTCATATCTGTTTGTTTATTTTTAGTTATTTGATATTAGGAAAAATTATCTAGGTTTGTGGTACAAAGATAAATGGTATTTTCCATTCTCAACGTAAATTTTTGATATAACAACTTTATAATATGGTAAAAAGGGTTGTTGGTATACAGTTTCCAATCCCGTTGAGAAATGCTCTACTTCACAATCTTATGAATAGGATGCTGAGGAGCGAGAGCCTGTGAAACCGTTTCGGTATAGCGAGGTAGTGATAGCGTTGCTGTACCACGAATGTCGTTGATGTTAGAACCTACCATTAATCGGTATGTACCTGCATCAACAAGCCACTGACTGCCGGCTTCATCAAAACTAGCCAGATCTCGTACCTGCATACTCATGGTAATATTCTCGCTTTCGCCGGCTTGTAGTAATCGGGTCTTGGCAAATGCTTTCAACTCTTTTTCCGGTTTTGCCATCGTACCTTTGGGGGCTGCAACATAGAGTTGTACAATTTCCTTGCCGCTATTTTTTCCTGTGTTCTTAACAGACAGAGTTACTTCTATCTTGTCGCCTTGACGGCGTACACGAGGCTGTCCGTATTCAAAACTTGTGTAAGACAGACCATATCCGAATGGATAGGCCACTTGGCGTTTGAAACTATCGAAATAGCGATATCCTACCCATATATCTTCTGCATGGTTCGTATAGTCTCGAGTGGACATTCCTCCTCCCTTGCTAGTCCAATCTTTAAAGGTGACATAGTGGTAAACAGTCATATTATCATCCTGTGGGAAATTGGCTGTTGATGGATGGTCTGTGGCAAAAATAGGCCACGTCATTGTAAGTTTTCCCGATGGGCATACTTTGCCAGTGAGAATATCTGCTATTGAGTTGCCTCCTTCCTCTCCGGGTTGCCATGCCACAAGAATAGCATCGGGAAGGGCATTCCAGCTTGCAGTCTCAATGACACTACCAGAATTGATGACCACTATCACACGTTTGCCAATACGATGGTAGGCTGCGCATACCTGCTCTATCATATCTTTTTCAATGGGAGATATATTGAATTCTTTTTCAATACTGCGATCTATTCCTTCTCCTGCTTGGCGTGTAAGTGTAATGATAGCAATATCTGAAGAATCTGCTTCTGCCTCTATTTGGCGTTGGGATATTGCTAACTCTGGCAGTTTCTGATCGCCCATCTCTGGCTTCTCAAACCAGCATGCAGGGTCACGATCTGCCTCTCGCTTAATCTTAGCAAAGTCTATGTACTTCTGATACATTCTTGTTAGGTTGGCTGTACTGCTAATGCCTGCATTTTTTAGCCCTGTTACCAAGTCTATAATATAAGGTGTATGCACACATCCCGAACCTACACCGCCCGATAAGAAATGGTAAGAGCCTACGCCATATAGTGCTACCGTCTTTACGTTGTGGAAGGGTAGTGTAGAAGCTGTATTCTTGAGTAGGACCATTCCTTCTGATGCTGTTTGACGTGTAATTGCAGCATGAGCTACAAGATCTGGTTCGTTAGTGGCTGCATAGCGGCGGAAGCTTGAAGTCTTGACGACATATTCGAGCATGCGGCGTACATTTCTGTCTACATCTTTAATATCCAGCTTTCCGGCTTTTACAGCAGCTTCAATATCATTCACTTGTTCTACCTCACCGGGTTCGAACAGGTCATTGCCGGCATGTACTTGCGATGCCACAGACAATCCCTCACGGCGACCTATCCAGTCGGTCATGACGATACCGTTAAAGCCCCAATCTTGTCTGAGTATCTTGGTTAAAAGATCATAATTACCTTGTGCAAATGTACCATTGATACGATTGTAAGCACTCATCACTGTCCATGGATTACTTTCGCGTATGGCAATCTCAAACCCACGAAGATAAAGCTCGCGTAATGCACGCTGGCTCACACGCTCATCTACTCTGCTACGATTAGTCTCCTGAGAATTGGCTGCAAAATGTTTGATACTGACTCCTGTTCCTACGCCTTGAACACCTTGAACATACGCAGCGGCAATCTTTCCTGTGAGTAAAGGGTCCTCGCTGAAATATTCAAAGTTTCGCCCGCATAGTGGGTTGCGATGCAGATTCATACCTGGACCCAGAATGACGTCACAGCGATAATCGCGTGTCTCTTCTCCGATGGCTTGCCCCACTTGTTTAACCAGTGCTGTATTCCATGTCGATGCGAGACAGGAGCCTACGGGAAAACCTGTAGCATAGTATTTCTTTTGTGAACCTTGGCGGTTTACATCAATGCGGACACCGGCAGGTCCATCGGTCAGAATCGTTTCGGGAATGCCGAGTCGTGGTATGGCGGTAGTATTGCCTGCAGCTCCGGGTACTAATGTTGCTGAGCCTCCGACAACTGCCGAAGAACTCTCAAAATTATTTGCATTGCCTACGAGCAGCATAGCCTTCTCTCTAAGTGTCATCGCTTTCAACACTTCATCAATATTGTTTGTATTGAGTTTAGGTGCCTGCTGAGCTAGTATCGAAGCAGGCAGGAATAGGAGCGATATAATGGTTGTATAGACTGTTTTCATATTTTTTGTTTTAAATGAGTAATAGTTTTTCATAGTATTTTATGATGGATTTCTGTGGATAGACTGTTTAAGCGGAGTTGAATTGCCAAGATAAAAGAAGAATGTTTGCAAAACTAATGTCTTGAACAAAAGAGTTACAAACATTCTCTCAATCTAATCTACCTTTACCCAACATCTATATAAGTTCAAAAACGAATATATATTCTAACTTGACAACTAATGAGTTATTGCTTGTTTTTCAGTAAAGCATTCTTTATGACACGAGCACGCTTCGTCTCTGTTGGAGATGCCGGCGGTATCGGGTCGCGAGAAAACCAAAATGCCTCTAAGCCCTCCGGTTGTTCAAGACTCCAGCCTTGCCATTCACGGAAAGCATGATAGCACCATGAGTAGTGTTTCTGCTCAAAGATATTGATCACGTCTTGTAGCCATGCTACAGCACTTTCGACAGGTGCCCAACAGATAACACTAAACTCACCGATAAGAGCCGGAACCTTATATTTTTCTATGAAATCGTCAAACGGTTTCATGGCTCTTTTCACGCTGTCTAAATCGCAATAATTGTATTTGATGGGAACAGCATAAATATCGGGAGCATAGCCGGGATATTTGATATTGAGCTTTGCTAAAGCTTCTTCTCGCGTCATATCCTTAGAACCATGAATTCCATCAAGCACACCTTGATGAGTGAATCCACCAGGCCTGTAGAAATGAATACTGTAAACCACACGCTTATCATCCAATGGAGTGACTTTGGGGAATTCATTGATTTCTACAATGGGTTCATAGACAATCCAAACATCCTTATCGTATTTGCGGATTGCATTGACACATTCTGTGGCGATACTCTTCCATTCCGGCGGAATACGTGTCCAGCCTACACTGGGTTCGTTGAAAAGGTCGTATCCCCATACGATATCGTCATAGTAAGAATCCTTCAGCTCTCTAGCCACGCGATCCCAAAATGAGACAAAAGCAGTCCTTGTCGCTGCGTCTTTCCAAAAGTCGATTTTGGCAGCATCATCGCCTGTTGGTACTTTGCCTTTAATATAGCAGGGAGCTTCATGTAAGTCTATGATGACTTTCATACCGACTGCTTTCGCTTCGCTGAGCCGTTGCTTAAGCATGCTGATGTAACTGCTAAGCTGCAAGTCATATGTAGACCCTTGTTTTGCAGCATAATTTACAGGGTTAAGTTGTAGACGTATCACGTTGGCTCCCCATGACTTTGCTGCTTCAATAGTATTTTTGTCAGTGTATTGCAGTGACCCTACCATAAAGCCACGTACGGTAGGTGGTAATTCCTCCTCTCCTTTAGGCTCTTCCTTTGGAGTATCACGCTTAGGTTTCGGGGCTTCCGGATCACTACTACCACATGCAGTAAGTACTGATAGTACCAGTCCTAAAATAAATGTTAATTTTTTCATAATACATCAATTTTTAAATAACTGTGTTCGTAGAGTTTAGGACTCTACAGACACTTGTTGAAATTATTATATTTACCACTTAGGATTTTGTTCCACATTCGGCATACGAAGAATTTCGTCCAGAGGGATAGGAAGCAGATAATACTTCTCATCTGCTGTGGGTTGACAATCTACAGCCACTACGCGTGTTTGCTTGAGGTTGCCGGCGTCATCTTTCACCCAGCGCATACCTGTTTTAAATTTAGATACTTCGGGAAGAATTTTCCAACGACGTATATCGTAGAATCTATTTTCTTCTAGAGCAAGTTCTACACGGCGTTCACGTCTGATACGCTCACGAAACTCCTCTTTGCTCAAACCTGTTGGTAGGTCAGGCATGCCTGCGCGATGACGTACCTTGTTGACTGCTGCGTATGCTATTGCTGTTGGTCCATTCGCTTCATTCTCTGCCTCTGCTAATGAGAGATAAAGTTCGCCAAAACGATAGATGCGGTATAGCGTCTTGCTGGCACCTGTCACACGCATCGTTTTATCGACATATTTGCGCAAGTAGTAACCTGTCGGACTTCGTTGTTTAATACCGGCCATACCATGTGCACCGCCTACATACGATTCAATGTACACATCTTTATCTTTCACCATACCGAAGTGTGCACCATTGTACCAAATGGATGCATAAAAGCGAGGATCGCGGTTCACGTACGGATTTTGGTCGTCATAGCCTGCTGCTGGATTGATGATAGGCTGCGTATGGCGTTCGTCTTTATAGCCTTCAATAGGAACTTCACCATTTGCCATCTCGTATGTATCTACCAATTCCTGCGATGGGCACAATCCGCACTTTTCTGATGGGAAAGTCGGAATCTCGTTCATCAGAAACATAATGACACCGAATGCTCTATAGGTTTGGTTACCATACCCCCAAGAATCGATAGCCTCCAAAATCGTCTCCTTATCAGCCGGCATCTGTGCCTTGTCGGGGCGGGTAATAAAGTAGGTCTCGTAGTCGGGAAATAGTTCGTAGCCATTTGCCTCTAGTGCGTCTACAGCCTCTTTGCAAGCTTTTGCCGCTCTAGCCCATTTGGCCTGGTCACCTTCTGGATTCCATAAGGGGCTGGCATTGAAGAGCAATACTGAAGCTTTGATGAAGTGGGCTATAGCTTTTGTCATACGGCCACGCTCACCCTCCTCTGTTGTGCGAAATGGTAGATTGGGCTCGGCGATGGCATCATCGCAATCTTTTACCACAAAGTCGGTACATTGCTGATAAGTTGCACGCTTCACGTCTGTGAAGTCTTGTTTTAGTGTAATATCAGTATCGAAGAGTGGTACACCGCCGTAATTCTTCATCAAGTCGAAGTAGTAGTGTGCACGCAACACTTTTGCCTCTGCGCGATACCGTCCTAGCTTAGCAACTTCTGGTACGTTTTTCTCATTGGCATTTGCCAAAAAGATGTTAGTTTTTCGAATACCCCCATAGGCTGTTTCCCAAAAGTCCATATCGGTATAACGCAATCCAGTTTTCCCCTGACTAAAAGGACGATTGGTGGAAGAGGTACAGCTACCTTGGTTCCAATATTGCAACTGTTGCCATGAATCGGTAGGTACCTGACTGTCTGTACCGTCATCCTCGTAGGCTGCAAGGAATGTAAAATAATGGTAATTGACGCCATATTTACGGATGCCTTCATACATTGAGTTCACGTACGACTCGGTGTAATCTATATTGTTGAATACATCGGTTTGGGTCATACGTCCATCCGGCGTAATATCTAATGCATCTCCACAACCGCTCAGAAGCAGTAGGCCACTTGCAAGGGCCAAAGATATTTTAAATGACTTGTATTTCATAATTATAAGTTTTAGAAAGTTACGTTTAAACCGATATTCCATACTTTAAGTAGAGGGTAAGTACTATTGTCCATAACCTCAGGATCCCAATCCTTAAATTTCATCTTGTCCCATGTCGCTAGGTTGTAGCCATTGACATAGAAGCGAACCACCTTGGCATTGATGGCTCTTGACCAATTCTTAGGCAAGGTATATCCTATTTCTAGGTTTTTCAGACGGATGTACGAACGATCCATATTAAAGAAGGTGCTGTTGTATATTTCACTGGGCGACTGTGCCAAGGCCAAGGCCGGGAAAAGAATTTCCTCTCCTGCAGCTGCGCGCTCAGCAGTCCATGCTTTCTTGTGGAATTCACGGAAGTCGTACCATTCGTAAGGGCCGGGTGCACCCACTGCGCCCGATACATTAAATGCACCTTGGAACAGTGCCGAAATATCAAAGTTCTTATAGGTTATGCTAAGCGCTAGACCTGCAGTGTATTTAGGTACATCCGAATATCCGATAGGAGACAAGTCTTTTTGGTTGATAATATTATCACCATTGACGTCCTTATACTTCAAGTCGCCGGGGCGTGGTTGTTGGCCTTCGTACTTTGCGTAAGCGTTGATCTCGTCTTGGTCTTTGAAGAAGCCTTCTGCTATCATACCCCATTGTTGGCCAATGCTATAACCTGTCTGATGGTAAGGATATGCATAAGTTTCATCAAATTTCAGCTCATCCATATATACCACCTCGTTGTCGTTGTAGTTGAGGTTTGCTTTGGCCATTATGAGCAAATCTTTGGTGATGGTTTTATTAAATGACATTTCCAATTCATAGCCACGATTCTTTACGCGCCCGAGGTTGAAAGGAGCAATTGTAGACCGTGCCACACCAATAATTGATGGGGTGGAGTTCTTTGTAATCAGAATATTGTCACGACGCTCTGAGAATATATCGAACGAGAGGTTGAAGTACTTCCAGAGACCCAGTTCGAAACCTACGTTCAGTTTTTTTGCGGTCTCCCATTTTAGGTTCGGGTTACCAAAGAACAGCTCTTGAATAGTATTGTTGTTTGACAAAGAGGGTGAATAGCCACCATAACTTCTTGCTACATTGTCGAGATAGAGGAATCGCGTATTGCCAATTTTGTCATTACCAACAAGACCATAAGATACGCGTAGCTTCATCTTGTCAACCACATTAGTCCACTTTTCGAAGAACTTCTCACGCGAAATGTTCCATGCAGCAGAAGCAGATGGAAAGAAGCCATATCTGTTTTTCGGCGCAAACTGTTCCGAACCATTGTAGCCGGCATTGAACTCTGCTATATACTTGTCGTCGTAAGCATAGGTTAAACGTGTTGCCAAACCTTGCACATTGAATGGTAATACATCCGAAGCCTTAATTTGTGACTGTTTCTGAGCCAGTAACAAAGCTGTTACAGTATGCTTCTCATTGAAAGTTCGATTGAAGTTAATCTGCCATTGTAAGTCGTAGAAAGAAGCAAATGTAGCCGACTTGCTGGTAGAAAGAGGGGTGTTGTCGTAGTCGGTACGAATACGGTGATATTCTATGTAATCGCTACCGTCAGGATTTTTTCGGTTCGGATCAACCACTGACTCCCAGTACTGGTATCCTTTCTTACCAACGAGATAATTGATAGACTGGGTGTCGTACGAAGCTGTAAGCTTGGTAGATAGTCCTTTCAAGAGGAAACCAAGGTCGTAAGACATACCGAAAGTAGCATTTACAGAACTGCGTGTCTCTTTTCTGTAACCGGAACGGTTAATTTGTGCCCATGGACTGTACTGATAAGAGCTACCTCCGAGAAGCACCTGGCCATCGGGCGTGGTAGGTCCTGCTTGAATGTTTGGCCACTTACCCAACAGGTTTGTCAAAAGAGTCAGTGTTTCCTCGTTAGGACCGTTGACCGTTTCAAACGTACCAGCTGCATTCAGGAATGCTTTCAATGTCTTGCGGGCATTGAGGGCTACGTCGAGATTCGCACGGAAGTTGTATCGGTCCATAAACTTTTTGGCATCATAGCTGGGCTTCTCTGATTTGTCCAGTTTAAATTGACCACCCTGATGCAGGTATCCCACGTTTACAAAGTAATTGACATTAGCCCCTTTACCATTCAGCGTGAGATTGTAGCGTGTCTGAGGCACCCACTTGTTAGTTAATTCGTCTACCCAGTGATGATTACTATAAATGTTCGGCTGGTCACCAAGACGATAACGTTCCAATGCATAGGCGGAATAGGGAGGTGCGTCGGTCACTCCGGGATTAGGATGGTCATTGTGCCAAGCCTGATTCTTCAGAAGTGCCCAGTCGTAAGAGTCGATTTGCGACGGCCAACGGGTGAACGTCTGCCAACCTGTTTCTGCGGTAAGACTAATGTCGGGAATTTCGCTCGTACCGCGTTTGGTGGTGACGAGGATAACGCCGTTAGCACCACGCACACCGAAGAGAGCTGTAGAAGAAGCATCTTTCAAGATAGATACATTGTCTACTTCATTGGGGTCGAGCGAGGTAATATCACGCTCCACACCATCGACCAAAATCAGAGGGTTTTGCCCATTGATGGTTCCGCGACCACGCATGTAAAGATTGGTTACATCGCGACCGGGCTCACCGCTACGTTGGATGGCAATCAAACCCGGAAGACGACCGGTTAGCGTCACGGCTAGATTGGCAGCGGGGCTCTGCTTCAATTCTCGTGTTCCGATAGCGGCAACAGCACCTGTAAGCGTCGTCTTCTTTTGTGCACCATAAGCTACTACCACTACTTCGTCCAGTGCCTTGGTGTCTTGCGATAGCACAATGCTTATAGCACTTTGTTTGCCGATGCCAATCTCTTGGTCGCTATATCCGATATAGGAAATACGAAGTACTGCATTGTTAGTTACTCCGAAAAGAGTAAAATGTCCATCAACGTCAGTTACAGTGGCATTCTTGGTACCTTTGACTGCAACAGTGGCACCAATGATTGGCTCTCCGCTGTTGTCGGTAACGGTACCTGTAATCTTCTTCGTCTGTTGTTCTACTGCCATTGGCATACTGCTCTTTGTAGCACCTGCTGTTATAGGCACCAACAAACTCGAACCCAATAATAAAATGAGTCCTGAGAGTCTAAAGGATGGTCGGCTCCAATAAGAATCAGAAAGTCCACCAGTAAAATAATGAATTTTGGTTTTCATCTTTCATTCTGTTTTTAAAGTAAATTCACGGTCAAAAGTTAAAAAACTAATTTTTAAATGATTGCCTTCCCTTGATGGTTTAGCTAAAAATATTAATGTTCGTACTACAAAAGTAGGCTAAATCATAATAAGCAAACATATTCTTTTTGATTTATGGCCTATAAATTCTGCTTATTCTTAATGTTTCTGTATTTATAGTCACAAAGAAATGGTTTTGGAATTAACCAATCGGAAATTGAGAGTTAGAAGCGACTCCAACTCTTCTTTGTAATCGGCGATGTGTTCGAAGAAATTCGTCACCGCTCGCCTGAACTCCTCCTTCGTTCTGTAAAATCCCGTGTTGATGACTTTCTTCCGGAGCATTTTCCAAAGGCGTTCGATGAGGTTGAGGTTTGGTGAATACGGAGGTAGGAACACTTGCCTTATCCTGCTGCCCTTCACCCATTGGGCAAGTTCCTTGTTATGATAGTACTTGGCATTGTCGGATATAATGTATATCTCGGTGGCCTCGGGATGCCTTGCCAGTGCAGCCTGGTAGAGTTCGCGCGTGGACTGGGCGTTCACTCTGGGGCAGTCAAGGGTGATGACGTCGGTTACGTCGTGGGCGTTGAGAAGTCCGTTGAGGTTTATCCGGTCACGGCCGCTCACCGTGGGTTGCTCCATGCGTTCGCCTTTCTCAACCCAAGCATAGGTGGAGCGGCTGTTGTGCGTGGGATGTACGCCGTCGGCATAGTAAACCACGGCGGAACTGTCCATGTCCCTAAGCGTCTTGGACAACTCCTCGACGAACTCTTCCTGTTTCTGTGCGTCGGCCTCGCAAGGCACTTCCGTCGTCTTCTTGTAGGTGAAACCGATGCGGTTGAGCAGGTCTACCGTCCCTTGCGGCGTGTACGAAACGCCGAAAGTACACTTTATCCATTGGGCAACACTTTTGGCCTCGGTGTATACCTTCCCACGGAGTTCAGCGCATAGGGCGGCGATTTGCGAACTGTCCAGAAGTCCCCAATAGCCCTTGTAGTGGTTGTCGGTCAGTTTGGAAATGCCGCCCGACTTGTAGGACTCCGCATAGTTGTACACGCTGGACACGCTTATTCCAAGGTCGTAGGAGATCGTTTTCGCATCGTGACCATGAGACAGCATCAGTATGCAGGTAATCTGAGCCCAGTAGGGTTCAAATTCCTTACTGTGCTGAAGCCTACGAAGGGTTTTGAGTTCTTCTATGGATAAGTCTAACATCATGATGCAAAGATACGACTTTTCTTAATATTTTCCAAATCTATTTACTTTCGACTATAATTCAACATCAATGTCGATAATATGTTCTTCTGCTTTATGTTCCACACAACTTGCCATTGCAAGTAAAAATGTCTAAGTCTTGATAAACAAAGCGAATTTACTTCTATACAACTACATGTATCAACGAGCAAACACATCATTTATTGTCCCTCGAACTTGAAAATCATGCTGTATGCAGTCAATAAAAAGCAAGAAGACTTAGGCATCTGATGAAAGACGAAATTTACGTAGGGATTAGCCCCAACAGTTCCGTTTCTCTCAAAATATCATCTATTGCTTACACAACTCCAAGTTTCCCTGATAATCTAAACTAGCATCCAATCCAAACAGTTTAAATATGATTTCTCTATCTTTGGCATGTTCAGGGGCTCTCAAATCATTAGTGTTTATTTCAAAATACTTATCATTAGATTTTTCTTTGATGCAATCTTCCAAGCCATCTATATCCAAACAGAAACCTATCCCCTCGGTTCTGTATGCCGGCCAATGTTCTTCCTCATGTTTCTTATACTCGCTAAGCGGTATTTCTTTATAAATCAGGCCGTATTGAAGATAAGCTATGTCCGAATCATTATAGTTGATACTCCTACTAACAGAAAGATAAGCGTCGTTCATGTCGACATTAGACACAGGCAGATGACCAATAATGGGGTATTGATTATAATAAATATGGTTATCCATTACTGCTTGTCCTGGAAGCGAACAGCAGCGTTCTAATTCGGCTATGTCGATGTCTTTTGTATCAGACATTTTATGATAAACCTTCACTATTAAAGCCGTGCCCATAAGATGCGCCAAGCCATAGTTCTTGTTTTTACGAAATTCTTCTGCCTTTCTTCTACTTACCACATCAATAATAATCTTTCCAAAGCCATAGTTTCGCCTGCCTATTTTAAAGGCAAAGACATCTCCTTCTTTATACTTTTGTTTCTTTCTCGTTTCATTTTTAAAAACTTCCAGCTCTCTTAAATCTTCTTCTGTGGTTTCTTTTTTCCAAGTATCAAACCACTCATCAAAAAGCTTTTTGTTTTCTTCGCCCTCAATTCTAGTCCAATAATACGTCTTTTGAGTCGTTGCGTTGGCAATTATTACATAGCCATCGTTGTACATAAAGTACATACCTATGCGCGTAAACATCGTGGTTGCCGTATAATTCAGTTTCTTTGGCTTACCTCTTAATGTCTTAGGCAAAACAATCGTTCGGTTTTCTGCGGTTTCTACACACACATCCTCTTCTAAATACGAAAATTGTTGTGACTCAAATTCAGCGTGCGTTATCTTTTTACGAATAACGTCTCCATCGAAAAACAAGGTTACATGTTTTATGTCCACCCTTTCCCAATGGCTTTCTATTGGCGTAAGACCTAAGTATTTTCTTTCCTCATTCGTCAATATTATCTTTATTATATTGTGGTTTCTGCTTTGTTTCTTCATCATTTATTCTCTATTATTTAAATTGCTACTTCTCAGAAAATTGAAATCACTCTAACCTTCAAACCTCTTACTAATTGAAAAGAACTATTATCTTTAAGTTGCAAAAGCCGAGAGTAACGCCCTTTTCATGTACGAGGTTCTGGACAAATTTACATAAAAATCGCGATTTACAAGCCCATGTAGACAAAATACTTTTCGGTTGTTATAGAGATAAAGACATTATAAAAACCGAAATTCTGCCCCATTAACCTATGTCAAAACGCAGTTATATTTCAAATACACATGAGGTTTTTCCCAACGCTGCCAGCAATAAACGCAGAGGAAAAGAAAGGAAGAGTTCCTTAATGAGCAGCGTTACAAGGAGAGATATAGTAATGAAAGAAGATTACCAAACACTAATAAAATCTGAAAATTGAGATACGTCTTTAAGAAACATATCTTCATAGTGCACTTTCGTATTTCTAATACGTATAAATCCAAAGCCTGTATCATCATGAGGATAAGCAATAAGTCCTAACTTATCAAAAACAAAAAAGCAATGTCCGTCAATTCCTTCATCCATCATCATTAATAAAGAGAACATAGATATAATATCATAATCTACATTTAGAAATTTCTTGAAACCCAAAGACAAACAATTAGGATTATCGTAAATAGAACCACTAACAATTTCCATATATCCAAAGTCTATCAGATACTTTTCTATGTATCTTACATAATTACTTATGTTACTGTTATTTTGCTGATATTCTTTTACCCTGAAAACATTAGAGACTATGGTTACATCACTTATGTATTTACTAAAGAAACACATAAAATAACCGACCATTTTGTTTGCACGAAAAATAGTGAAGGGTTTGTTTCTTTTGCAATATCCTTTCCAACCTTTACTGTCGGTATAAGAATTCAAATTAACCCATTCTTGAATATTAAAATTTGAGCTCTCCATTATAGTGTTCATCTATCTATTTTATAATACTCTCCATTTCTGATTCTATAATTTTCTTGGTCTTAGCTGGTGAAAACTTGCCAAGACCCACTTTCCAGTCACTTCCATGCCTGTGACTAATAAAACTTCTTTCACCAAACTTCATCAGTACTTATATTCTTAGGATTGAAGTCATTATAATTTTTAAGACACATATAAACAGAGAGGAGTTATTATCTTTATGCTGTAAAAACCAAGACGAACGATCCTCATCACTTACGAGATACTAGACAAATTTACATAAAAATCGCGACTTATAAGCTCGTGCAGACAAAATTCTTTTCGGTTTTATAGAGATATGTTACAATGAAGTTGTCTTGGCTTATCATTTTTCAATAAATTGTGAGGCGTTTATCATCTTTGTGCTATAAACCAAGACAAACACTCCTTCATGTACGAATTACCAAACAAAGATACGATAAAATTTGAAATTTTGCCCCCATTTTGTCTGTCTCAAAACATAGTTGTTTCCAAAAGAGGCAACTAGGCAAAAGTCATTCCATGCGTTCTCTACAAGTTGAAAACTGGCTGTCGATGGTAAATTACTTCTGCGTTTTTATGATGCCGCCTCCGTTGGCTGTGAGCAACATGCCCTGCAACCGCTCGCACTGGCAGTGGTAGGCGTAAATGTTTTCCGTACCTTTGTCCGAATGCGTGCATGCGCACAATTGCCTTTTGTCTAGTTTGCAGCAAGAATTTTAACATTATGAGTGCCCTTTTCGTCCACCAATCGCTCACTTTGCCGCAAAAAATCGATTCTCGCGAAGGTTGTTTTTGATGCAAAAAGGGGTAGCATGTGCATGCAGTAAAATGAATTTTTATTTAAGCAAACCGCCATTTGCACCCATTTTAGTGCAATTTGCAGCAAAATGTAGTGCGTTTTGGTGCTAAATGCTATGCAAAATGCTGCTAAATGCGAGATGAAAAGCATAAAAATACACAGCAATGGTATAAACAAAACCCTTTAGAGCCACTAAATACATGGCTAAAAAGGGCAAAATAGCCATCAAAAAGTAGGGTTTTAGGGGCAAAAAGCAAGTAATTGGGGTTGAAAAATTATGGGTAGGCAACCAAACTAGAAAGGCAAAATGGTGCAAAATGCAGGTATTGATCTCAAAAAAGACAAAACAAAAGGCACGAAAGGTAAGAAATAGCGGATATTTACCAGCTTTATGACCAATAATTTCGCTAGAACGGAATGAAAATTAAAGCGACATTGTAAAATAAAGATAATAATTTTAAGTTTTTGAGTTGATGGGGTTGTAAGTTGATGAGTTTGGGAGTTTGCAGGTTTGCAAGTTTGTGAGTTTGCGAGTTTGTGAGTTTGTGAATTGGCAAGTTTGCGAGTTTGCGAGTTGGCAAGTTTGTGAGTTCGTGAGTTCGTGAGTTCGTGAGTTGGTAAGTTGGTAAGTTGGTAAGTTTGTGAGTTGATGAGTTTACAAGTTTGTGAGTTCTAGGGTTTGTAAGTTGATGTATTCGGGAGTTGTTGGTTTTCGTGAGTTTATAAGCCAGTGAGTTGATTACTCTTGATAAACGCAGAGTGGAAGTGTTTTCTTGCAATTCGCTTGTTAACTCATTAACTCCCACTCTTTATCTACTTGTTGGCTCGTTAACTTTGTTTACTTGTCTACTTGTCCACTCGCCAACTTGCCCACTCGTTAACTTTTCCACTCGCCAACTTTTCCACTCATTAACTTGTCTACTCGTTAACCTGTCTACTCGTTAACTTGCCCACTCGTCAACTTTTCCACTCGTCAACTTTTCCACTCGTCAACTTTTCCACTCGCCAACTTGTCTACTTGTCAACTTGTCCACTCACCAACTTATCTACTCGTTAACTTGTCTACTTCTCAACGTATCCATCAACAAACGCCCCAACAGCATAAAACCATTGGGGTGTTATAAGTTATGAATTACTAAAATCGAAGTTAATAGGCCTTCGTCATCTTGTTCTACATCGTTTCATGGCACAAGCCATGCTCCTAAATAGAGGGGCTAAACCAGCAAAGTGCGCTAATTTAACGTCGGCTAGAAACAATGCACAACAAGTTCTTTGGCTTATTTCTTGGTCGTTTCGGCAGCCTTAATGGGCTTGTAGGCCTTGTTCAGACCTGCAACGACATCGTTGGTGATGTCGAAAGCCTTATCAGCATATAGCAAGTTGTCGCCTGCCTTGCTCAATATCAAGCTGTACTTCTTATCCTTATTATATTCGTTAAGGAAGTGGCGAAGGCTATCGCGAAGGGCAGCATTATACTTTTCGGTTTCCACTTGGAACTCGTTGCTCAATCGTTGGTTCAGCCCTTGCAGGTCAGCACTCTGCTTTTGCAATCCAGCCTGAATAGCTTCGGCCTGCTCGCGCGTATAAGCGTTTTGTTGTACCTTCTGTTGGAAGTTGGCTGCTGCTGCCTGCAATGCCTGCTGTTTAGAGGCCAATGTGCTTTGGATGTTTTGGCCCTTCTTTTGCAAAATGAGCGAATAATCCTTACAGAATTTGTATTGGCTCATGATGGAATCAACTTCCACGTAAGCAATTTTCATGCTGGTGGGAGCAGCTTTAGTGTTTGATTCGCTCTTGTTTTCGGCCTGCGAGTTCTGTTTGTTACAGGCCGTAAAAGCCAGCGTGGTCATTGCGGCCAGTGCCAACGTACCAAAAATGTTCTTCTTGTTCATTTAATTATATTTTTGTTGTTTCTTTTACAAGCTTTCTCTAGTGTACCCAATGATAAAAAAAAGCGTGTGTCAAACGTTACTTGTAGAATTGCTGCCGTGTTCGTTTACGGCAGTCGACACCGTTCTTCTAGCCTCCTTATCTTGGTCTATCACGCAATGTATGCCCTGTTTTCTTAGGCCAGGATTGTCGTGAATATGTTGCGAAGAGAACGTACCGTTCTTTCTGAAAATCATCTTTACACATAATAATGCCACTGCAATAGCAATTATTAACAGGGATAAAGCCAAAGTTTCTGCCATTTTGTTTATTTTTGCAATCGATAAATGCCGTGTTCAAACGCTGCAAAGATAATTAATAATTTACGAAATCACTCAAAAAGAAACCAAAATATGAATAAAAGTAATTTATCTCCGAGCTGTGTCTTCGACCAGTTCAAGCAAATCAATCAAATACCACGCCCCTCTAAACACGAGGAGAGAATGGTTGAATACCTTAAAGAGTTCGCTAAAAAACACGGATTAGACGTAAAAGTTGATGCTGTGAATAACGTAATTATACGTAAACCTGCCACACCTGGCTACGAAAACAGAAAGGTGGTTATACTGCAAAGCCATACTGATATGGTGTGCGACAAGTTGGTTGACGTAGAGTTCGACTTTAACACGGATGCCATTCAGACTTATGTAGACGGCGAATGGATGAAAGCTAAGGGTACGACGCTTGGCGCCGACGACGGCATTGGCGTAGCAATGCAATTGGCCGTACTCGAAAGCAACGACATACAACACGGGCCATTGGAGTGTGTTTTCACCAGCGACGAAGAAACACAAATGACTGGCGCATCGGGAATGGAACCCGGATTTATGACAGGCGACTGGCTCATCAACCTTGATTCGGAAGACGAAGGGGAGATTTTCGTGTCGTGTGCAGGCGGCCGTAGCACGCATGCTGTGTTCCATTTTGAAAAAGAAGAGGCCCCCAAAGACTATTTCTTCTTGCAGATTTCGGTTAAGGGACTTACGGGCGGACACTCTGGCGACGACATTAACAAGAAACGCGCCAACGCCATTAAGTTGCTTGCACGATTTGTTTACTTGGAACAAGAAAAATACGATGTGCGCTTGGCTAGTTTCAATTCGGGCAAATTGCACAACGCCATACCACGCGACGGACGCGTTGTAATGGCTGTTCCTAACGATGTAAAGGAGAACGTGCGCGCCGATTGGAATGTGTTCGCACATGAAGTGGCCGACGAATTCTACGTTACCGATACCGCTATGGAATTTGCTATGGAAAGTGCCAATGCAGAAAAGGTGATGCCTGCCGACGTTAGCCGCCGCATCATCATGGCCTTGCAGGGTATAACCAATGGCGTGTTTGCCATTTGCCAAGACCCAGCTTTGGGCGGAATGGTGGAAACTTCGAGCAACATCGCTGTTGTGAAAACCACTGACAACACGGTAGACCTGCTTGCCTCGCAACGCAGTAACGTGATGAGCAACCTCACCAACCAATGCAATGCCGTTGGTGCCGTGTTGAAATTGGCTGGTGCCGAAGTGGAACAAACCGACGGCTACCCCGCTTGGCAGATGAATCCGAATAGCGAACTAACCAAGGTGGCTATCGAATCGTACAAGCGCCTGTTTAATAAAGAACCCATTGTGCGCGGTATTCACGCCGGATTGGAGTGCGGACAGTTTGCCACGAGCTATCCTGGTATGGACATGGTTTCGTTTGGACCAACGTTGCGCGATGTGCATACGCCCGACGAACGCCTGCTTATCCCCACCGTACAAATGGTTTGGGACCACTTGCTAGATATTCTCAAAAACGTTCCAGCTAAATAATAATGAAGAATAAACACGTCTTTTTGTTTCTTGCCGCGGGCTTTTTGGCCCTCGCCAGCGTTGGTTGCGGCAAACGTCATTCGGCCAAAAAATTGGTTGAGAACTTCATTGACGAGCATGCACAGCTGTCGTCGGTGTCGATTACGGACGTTGGTAAACTAGATTCTACCGACCGTGTGGACAACTCCACCATAAATGCGTTGCAAGCCGACGTAAAGAATGGTGGCTTGTACAAGCCCGATACTAAATTCGGGCAACGCCCCGCGAACACCAAGACTTTGCTTATGATTCGCGTAACGCTCGAAACAAAAGACGAGAAGGGCGAGAAAAAGCCGTATAAACAAACCTTTTATCTCGACCCCGAACTAACAAGCGTGGTGGCTGTTAAGACAAACTAGCCCTACGCACACAACAACTACGCCCCCACAAGCGCCTTATCGGCACTTGTGGGGGCGAGTTTATGGCGACTGCTTAACACCGCTTGTGATAACCGCAAAGCCAACACAACAAGGGGCGTTTATTCAGCCTTTCATGCCATACAAGGACAAACTAGGGCTGCATACCCCACCCCATCAAAAAAGGGAGAACGCCAAAACGTTCTCCCTTTTATATGATGCGATACTTTCAACGTATGTCGAAAGCGGTTTAATTCTTGAAAAAGTCCTTTACTGCTTCGTTAGGAACCATCTTCTCATCGAAGATGTATGCGCCGGTTTTCGGACTCTTAACCATCTTGATAACTTTGGTATAAGCACGTCCGTCCTTTGAACCGTCACGAAGGGTTGCAACTACTTTCTTTGCCATTGTCTTGTATAATTAAGCGTTATTTAATCTCCTTATGAAGCGTCATCTTCTTCATGATTGGATTATACTTCATTAGTTCCATACGTTCAGGCGTGTTCTTCCTGTTCTTGGTGGTAACGTAACGGCTCGTTCCAGACAAGCCGCTGTTCTTCATTTCCGTGCATTCCAGAACAACCTGTACTCTATTACCCTTAGCTTTCTTTGCCATGATAATTATTCTCCTATAACTTTAATGTCTTTCCAATCACAGAAGCCCTTAGAAACAGCTTGTTTAAGCGCTGCGTCAAGACCCACTTTATTGATAAGGCGCAAACCTGCGGCACTGATTTTCAAGCTAATCCAGCAACCTTCTTCCACGTAGTAGAACTTCTTGCTGAACAAGTTCACGTCGAAACTGCGCTTTGTGCGATGCTTCGAGTGCGACACGTTGTTGCCAACCATTGCCTTTTTACCTGTAATCTGACAAATCTTCGACATTGCTATCTTTTTTTTGTTTTCTTTTTTGATACTTACTCCAAACAGGTTGCAAAATTACGAATTTTTCTTCTAAATACCTAACCAAATCAATTAATTATCAAAGATTTTATGTTTTTTGTGGGATTAGACCGCCATTGGCGTGTACTTTTCTTAAATATGGGCATCATTTTCGCATTCATTGATGTGGTTATGGCATACAATTACAGCCTTTCTGCATAATAAACAAAACAAGGCGAACGCCCCAATGTGCCTCGGCCATAGGCCAAAGTGTGCATGTTAGGTGTTCGCCTTGTTTATGTCGGGGCCGAAAAAGCAGGCTTTGAGCCGCTCTTATCTAAGAGTTACCCAACCCTACTAACTTTGAACGGCCAACGCCATTATGCTGTTTTACTCTTCCGTTGTGCCCTTCTCCTGCTCCAAGAAGTCGAGCATTAAGCGCAGAGCACGGTTCGTAGCAATGGCCAAGTTGATGTCGCGACCGAAGTCTTCGTTTAATTTAAGGGTCAAAGTTTTTTCTTTCGTGCCGCAAGCAACCCATATTGTGCCAACGGGTACGCCGTCGTTATCGCCTGCAACAGGCCCTGCATAACCCGTAACAGCCATGCAATAGTCGGTTTTAAGCGTTTCGCATGCGCCCTTAACCATCTGCACGGCCACCTCTTCGCTCACGGCCGACTTCTCGGCTAGCACCTGCGGACTTACGCCCAAGAGGTTTTCTTTCACCTCATTGCTATAACATATCACGCCACCCTTGAAATATTTCGATGCTCCTGGCGTGGCAATAATAGCCTCGGCCACCCTACCGCCCGTGCAACTTTCGGCCGTTCCGATGGTCAAGCCATTTTCGTACATGTGTTGTTGCAGTTCTCTACTAAGCACTTTTGTTTCTAGTTCCATTCCATTATATGTTTATGCTTACTCGAAAGTAACCTTCGAGAAAGCGGGTTTGTCTATCGAACAAAACACCTTATCTAGGTATTTGAAATATCCCGTGATGCCAATCATGGCGGCATTGTCGGTGGTATAGCTGAATTTGGGTATGTAAATGGTCCACCCCTCTTTCTCTGCTGCCTCGTGGAAGGCGTTGCGCAGTCCGCTGTTTGCCGACACGCCACCGGCAACGGCCACGTGTGTGATGCCCGTTTGTTTCACGGCCAACCGCAATTTCTTCATCAATATGTCTACAATGGTAAACTCTAAGCTTGCTGCAAGGTCTTCCTTGTGGTTCTCGATGAAGTTCGGGTCGTCTTTAACCCATTTCTGCAAGCTGTATAAGAACGAGGTTTTTAACCCAGAGAAACTATAATCCAACCCAGGAATATGAGGTTCGGCAAACTTAAACGCTGCGGGATTGCCCTGCCTAGCCAACTTGTCGATGATGGGGCCACCAGGATAACCCAGCCCCATTACTTTCGAACACTTGTCGATAGCCTCGCCAGCCGCGTCGTCAATCGTCTGTCCCAACACCTCTATATCATTGTAGGCGTTCACCTTTACGATTTGCGAATTGCCGCCACTAACCAGTAAACAGAGGAAGGGGAATGGCGGAATGGCGTTTTGCATGTCGGGTTCTTGAATGAAATGAGCCAATACATGCCCCTGCAAATGGTTCACATCTACCAAGGGAATACCCAAGGCACGCGCGAAACCTTTGGCGAAACTCACGCCAACAAGCAACGACCCCATCAGCCCTGGCCCACGAGTGAAGGCCACTGCCGATAGCTGTTCTTTCTCGATACCAGCCTTTTTCAAAGCTTGGTCTACAACTGGTACGATATTTTGCTGATGCGCACGCGATGCTAATTCGGGTACAACGCCCCCATAACTTTGGTGAACGGCCTGCGAAGATGTTACGTTGCTCAACAACACATCGTTGCGAAGAACAGCCGCCGACGTGTCGTCGCAACTGCTCTCTATACCTAATATATATATATCCTTGTTGTTATTCATCCTTTATCACTACCTTGTCAATATCTCTACGCCATGTTCGGTCATCAAGAAAGTATGCTCCCATTGCGCGCTAGGCAGCTCGTCGCCCGTTATTACTTCCCATCCGTACTCGTCATCGGCATCTATAAACACTTTCCATGTTCCCATATTAATCATGGGTTCGATGGTAAACACCATGCCAGGAACGAGCAACATGCCCTGTCCTCTACGTCCAAAGTGCGCTACCTCTGGCTCTTCGTGGAACTTCAAGCCCACTCCATGCCCGCACAAGTCGCGAACCACACCGTAATGATACTTGTCCGCGTGCTTAGAGATGGCGTGTCCGATGTCGCCAACAAAGCCATAGGGCTTGGCAGCCTCTGCTCCAATCTCCAAACATTCCTTTGCAACGCGCACCAGCTGTTCTTTTTCGGGTGTTGTTTTGCCAATGATGAACATGCGCGAGGCGTCTGCATAGTAGCCGTCGAGTATGGTTGTAAAGTCTACATTAATGATGTCGCCCTCTTTCAGCACGTCTTCTTTCTTGGGTATGCCGTGACAAACCACCTCGTTGATGCTTGTACAAACGCTTTTAGGAAAGCCTTCGTAATTGAGACAAGCAGGTATGGCACCATGACGAGTGCAATAGTCGTAGCATATCTTGTCTATTTCCAAGGTGTTCATGCCTGCATGTATGTGCTTGGCCACCTCGTCTAGCACGCCCGTGTTGACTACGCCGCTACGTCTGATGCCTTCTATTTGTTCAGGTGTTTTTATCAGTTCGCGAGTTGGCACCAGCTTTCCCTTGTTTTCCCAATACATCACTTGCTTGTCCAAGTCGGTTGGTTCTTGTCCAGACAGGCAATGCCATCTCTTTTTCTTATTTAAAACCATTGTCTATTTATATTTAAATCTTGCATTTAAGTGCGCATACAGGCACGGCGGGCCGTGTTCGTATTAACAACATACACACTTAGACTTGCAAAGTTACTTCAAATTATAGGTACGCACAAGGAAAACAATCACTTTTTGCTTCAACACGCAAAAGGCTTGACAAACAACGCCATGCGCTTGCACAAGATACAGGCGAATGCGCAAACGTGTAAATACAACGCCAAAGAAGAAAGAACGAGAAAGCACCCTTTGCCCTACCATTAAAACCTCATTTGTACGGCCAATAAAAAAGATTGATTGTCTCACGACAATCAATCTTTATAACCTTAATAATCTAATACCATGAAAAACACGTCACAAAGTTACGATAAATATTTTAAAAACGCAAGTGTTAGTTGGCAAAAGTATTAGGTATATAACATAAATTAATCGTTTATTTCCGTTTTTGCGACATTATTCTTCTTTATTCATGCTTTTAATCCGCTTTTTCGTTAAGCACATGGGGCGACACAAGCGGTTTTGTAGTGACATGACAAAAGGCTTGTACCCACACAACAAGCACCTTGTAGCGTGACTACAAACGGCTTGTAGGCCCACTACAAACGGCATTGTACAGACACGTTGCCAACTACTTGTTGGCAAACGAATGTATAAAACCAACTTTTAACCTTACTATAGATATAACCAAATGGTTATTAGTTCGAACACTCTCCCAAGCCATAAACACGTGTTTGCGAGTGGATAATGGTTCAATACAACGAATATCCCTTCGCACGGAGCTTGTTTACCCGAAACAGGCTCACTTCAAACATCTTTTATAATAAACGGCAATGCCTTCCTTTTTATTGCGTTTACCTGGTCTTAACAATCATGTTGCATCGTTGGAATGCCAGTCTATGCTATTCTTTTCGCCGCATTTACCCACGGCCAACAAGCTATTGAACATCAAGTGTGCAAGTGTGCTAACACCACATATAAACAAAGAAGAAAGCAGGGGGTGTGACTTTCATGTACGACTCTGCCTTTAGGAACGAACTAATACAAAAAAAATTGATTGTCTCACGACAACCAATCTTTCTTAACCTTAATAATCTAATACCATGAAAAACACGTTACAAAGTTACGATATTATTTTCATCTTGCAAGTGTTTGATGGTAAAAGTAATCTTTTCGTAACATTAATTAAACGTTTTTCCATTCCAATTAAGTTTATTTTGCAAATTTAGTCGTTTTATATTCGCTTTTCCCTCTTCGCTGATAGCCGCTGGCGACAAGGCTACAACAAGTTCTGCGCTAGATGGCGAAAGCGAGAACGACACCAGCTTGGGGTCGAACAAAGCTTGCAATTTGTTAAAATCGTCTTCCGACATCGTATCGGGGCGTTGCAAATCTACATCTAAGTGCATTTGGGGCATAGACAAAGCTTTCCAATCGGGCGAATAAAACGAAATGCTACTCTCTGGCTGTGGCCCAGCGTATGTTTGCACCAAGCAAAGCAAAGAGTCGCCCGACGATGTGGGCAACATTTTCATTTGCAACGTATACACTTCGTTCATGCGCGCCGAAAGAAAGTCGGCCGTTAGCGTGTCTATGCTACATCTCTCGCCAAGCGGACCAGCAATTGTGGCCGCTTTCTTCATTTGTTTCAGGTCGAGAAGTTCTTGTCTTCCGCTCTTTTCAAGCGCCCCGGCCACAGAAGCAGGCATGTTCACCCACATCTTGCACACTTGCTGTGCCATCATCGTTATGGGCATGGCAGCAAGGCACAGCCCGAATAGTAGTTTTCTCATTGTGTTGTATATTATTTATCAAGATAAGTTAGGAATAAAAAAACACACACGTTCGGCGCACAAGTGCAGACTTTCACCCCACACTTGTCTACGCACATAGCAGAGATACAGGCATGGGGAGGGGCTATTCATACACCTCGTCAATACCATACTCATTCATTCCACCATCGTCTTTGGCGCATGGGTCAAACCCTTCGGGAAGGTCGAACGTGGCCTTTTGCGTATAGCCCAATCGGGGGTCTGCAAACACTTTCTGCATGAAATAAGCCCAAATGGGCAATGCCATCGTGGCTCCCTGGCCCATACTCATCGAGTCGAAGTGTATGTCGCGGTCTTCTCCGCCCACCCAACAGCCGCTAACAAGCTCGGGCGTAAAGCCCATAAACCATGCGTCTGCGTTGCGGTTGGTCGTTCCAGTCTTGCCGCCAATCTCGCCTTTGAGGTTATATTTAAAGCGTAGTCTACGCGCCGTACCTTCGTTCACCACGGCTTGCAGCTCCACGAGCATCTTATTGGCACTGGTTTCGCTTATCACTTCGTTCATACGTGGTTGGAATGTAGCAATTACATTCCCCTCGTTGTCTTCTATCTTGGTAACGAACAAGGGCGCACACCTAATTCCGCGGTTGGCAAATGCGGTGTAAGCGCTTACCATTTCGCACACGCTCGACTCGCAAGGACCTAGTGCCAAGGCCATTGACGGGTGTATGTCGGGGTTGTTTAGGCCATAACTGCGCAGCAATCCCACAAACTGTTGCGGGTTAAGCTTACTCATAAGGTAGGCCGAAATCCAGTTGTTGGATTGCGCCAAGCCCCATTTCAAGGTTACCATTTGGCCATATCTACTACGGCTACCGTTCCGTGGCGTCCAACTTTGTCCTGCCACAATGTATGTACGCTGCACGTTGGGTGCCTGGTCGCAAGGCGAGAAACCATTTTCCATGGCCAACGAATAGAGGAAAGGCTTAATCGTAGAGCCTACTTGTCGGCGTCCCTCGGTAGCCATGTCGTATTGGAAGTGCGTAAAATCCAATCCGCCCACATAAGCCTTCACCATTCCGTTCTTTGGGTCCATGCTTACAAAGCCAGCTCGTAAGAACGACTTATAATATCGGATGCTGTCTAAGGGCGTCATCACCGTGTCTATGTCGCCATGATAAGTAAACACGGCCATGTCGGTGGGTGTCCTGAAAGCCTTGCGTATCTCCTCTTCCGAACAACCTGCCGACTTCATGTTGCGATAGCGTTCGCTTTGCGTAATCGACCGGTTTAGGATTGAACGCACCTGCTCTGCGGTAAGTTTGTTGGTGAAAGGCGCATTGGGCTTGTGCCTATTTTCCTTAGAGAAGGCAGGCTGCAAAAAGCGGGCAAGATGCTTGTACACGGCATCTTCGGCATATTGCTGCATGCGGCTGTCGATAGAAGTAAACACTTTCAAGCCATCAGTATAGATGTTGTAGGGTTCGCCGTTCTTCTTCAAGTTCTTGTTACACCATCCGTAAAGGGGGTCGTTGGCCCATGCAATGGAGTCGTAAACGTACTGCGACTTATTCCATTCGGGGTAGTTGCTCTCGTCGGGACGCTTGGCCATGAGATATTGGCGAAGGAACTCGCGGAAGTAAGTGGCCGTTCCGTCCTTGTGGTCGGTGCGGTGGAAGTTCAACGCAAGCGGCTCTTCGGCATATTGTCTGTACTCCGTGTCCGACAGATAGCCGGCCTTCACCATCTGCGCCAACACTACATTTCTGCGTTCCTTACTTCTTTCGGGATAGCGCACGGGATTAAAGAACGAAGGGTTCTTACACAATCCGATAAGCGTGGCCGACTCGGTAATGGTCAAGTCTTTGGGTTCCTTATTAAAATAGGTGTTGGCTGCGGTCTTTATTCCCACGGCATTGTGTAAGAAATCGAAGTAATTGAGATAAAAGGCGATAATCTCTTCTTTGGTGTAATGCCGTTCCAGTTTCACGGCAATAACCCATTCGATGGGCTTTTGCAGCACGCGTTCTAGTGTTGAATGCGCCTTCTCCGAATAAAGTTGCTTGGCCAGCTGCTGCGTAATGGTACTTCCACCACCTGCACTGGCGTTTCCCATCAGTCCACGTTTCACGAAGGCGCGCCCCAAAGCGATGAAGTCAACGCCCGAATGGTCGTAAAAACGAACGTCCTCTGTGGCCACCAAAGCATGAACAAGGTGCGGCGAAAGGGTGTTATAGGGTATGCAAACGCGGTTTTCACGGTTTTCGTTCCATGTGCCTATCACCTTTCCATCAGCCGAATACACCTGTGTGGCAAATCGGTTGATGGGGTTTTGCAATTCGGATATGGGCGGCATGTAGCCTATCCAACCAAACCAAATGGCCACGAAAGCCAATACGGCAGATAGTATACCAAGCACTAACAAGCCCCATAAGATATGTATGAACCTCTTTCTCATCGATGTCTGATTTCTAAAATTACTGCAAAAATACAATTTTTCTCCCTATTATACATTCAAATAAGAAAAATTATACTTATCTTAGCATCCAAAATAGAGAACGTTCTAATGTCAATGCAGATGAAACAACGTGATTTTGTGACGATTGCCGACCTCTCGAAGGAGAAAATACAGTACCTTATCGACCTGTCGCAAGAGTTTGAGAGACATCCTAACCGCGAGTTGCTCAAAGGAAAAGTCATCGCAAGCCTTTTCTTCGAGCCCTCTACACGCACCAGGCTGAGTTTTGAAACGGCAGCCAACAGGCTCGGTGCGCGCATCATCGGTTTCTCGGATGCCAAAGCCACCAGTGTGTCTAAGGGCGAAACGCTCAAAGATACCATCCTGATGGTGGCCAATTATGCCGACGTTATCGTGATGCGCCATTACATCGAAGGGGCTGCGCAGTATGCCAGCGAGGTGTCGCCAGTGCCTATCATCAATGCGGGCGATGGCGCACACATGCACCCCTCGCAGTGTATGCTCGACCTTTACTCCATATATAAGACACAAGGAACGCTCGAAAACCTCAACATCTACCTCGTGGGCGACCTGAAATATGGCCGAACGGTGCACTCGCTCATCATGGCCATGCGCCATTTCAACCCCACGTTCCATTTCATCGCGCCCAAAGAGTTGGCCATGCCCAACGAGTATAAACTCTATTGCAAAAACCACGGCATCAAGTTTCAAGAGCATACGGCCTTTAACGACAAGGTGATTGCCGATGCCGACATTATATATATGACGCGTGTGCAAAAGGAAAGGTTTTCGGACCTCATGGAATACGAACGCGTAAAAGACGTGTATATATTGCGAAACGACATGCTGACCAACGTAAAAGACAACATGCGCATTCTGCATCCGCTGCCAAGAGTAAACGAAATTGCCTACGATGTAGACGATAACCCTCACGCCTACTACATTCAGCAGGCCCAAAACGGGCTCTACGCACGCCAAGCACTGTTTTGCGACGTGCTGGGCATCACGCTAGAAGATGTGAGAAACGATAAAACCATCATCAAATGAGTGCAAATAAGAAAGAACGGCTAGTGGCCGCCATCAAAAACGGAACCGTTATCGACCACATTCCTGCCGACAAAACCTTTCAGGTTGTAAACTTGCTCGAACTGCAAACGCTTAACGAACCCATAACCATCGGCAACAACTATGCCTCGAAGATGATGGGAAAGAAAGGCATCATCAAGGTTACAGACAGGTATTTCACCGACGAAGAGATTTCGCGCCTCTCGGTGGTAGCACCTAATGTGGTGCTTAACATCATCAAAGACTACGAGGTTATCGAGAAGAAGAAGGTGGAAACGCCTGCCGAACTCAAAGGCATCGTGCGGTGCAACAATCCCAAATGTATCACCAACAACGAGCCCATGCAAACGGTTTTCAACGTGGTAGACAAGGTTAGCCGAACGCTGAAATGCCATTACTGCGACATGGAGCAGGCCATAGACAAGGCACAACTGGTGTAATGCGCATGCCATATACGCCTGCACACACGTGCCAACAACCAGAATAAACGACATTTATCATCGGCGTGGTGCATAGAAACCACGCCCTAATCAATAACTAACACAAACAATTTCAACTATGAAAAGAGACCTAGAAATTTTCAAACTCATTGAAGATGAGCATCAACGCCAACTCAAAGGCATCGAACTAATTGCCTCGGAGAACTTCGTTAGCGAACAGGTGATGCAAGCTATGGGTTCGTATCTAACCAACAAGTATGCCGAAGGCCTACCCGCAAAACGCTATTACGGCGGTTGCGAGGTGGTTGACAAGGTGGAAAACCTGGCCATCGAGCGAATTAAAAAGCTGTTCGGAGCCGAGTTTGCCAACGTACAACCCCACTCTGGCGCACAAGCTAACGAGGCTGTGCTGCTTACTTGCCTCAACCCTGGCGACACTTTCATGGGTCTGAACCTTGCACACGGCGGACACCTTAGCCACGGTAGCCTTGTAAACACGTCGGGTATTCTGTACAACCCCGTGGGATATAACCTCAACAAGGAGACCGGGCGCGTAGATTACGACGAAATGGAACGCCTGGCACTGGAACATAAGCCAAAGCTTATCATCGGTGGCGGCTCGGCTTACAGCCGCGAATGGGACTACAAGCGCATGCGCGACATCGCCGACAAGGTGGGTGCCATCTTCATGGTTGACATGGCTCACCCCGCCGGTCTGATTGCCGCTGGCTTGTTGGAGAACCCACTGAAATACGCACACATCGTTACTTCTACCACGCACAAAACACTTCGCGGACCGCGTGGAGGTATCATCCTTATGGGTAAAGACTTTGAAAATCCGTGGGGAAAGAAAACGCCGAAGGGCGAAGTAAAGATGATGAGCCAACTGCTCAACTCGGCTGTGTTCCCCGGAATTCAAGGTGGACCGCTAGAACACGTCATTGCAGCTAAGGCTGTTGCTTTTGAAGAGGCACTTCAACCAGAGTTTAAGGAGTGGGCATTGCAAGTTAAGAAAAATGCGAAAGTGTTGGCCGAAGAGCTTGTTAAGCGTGGCTTCACCATCGTTAGCGGTGGAACAGACAACCACTCTATGCTGGTAGACCTGCGCGACAAGTATCCCGAACTAACGGGTAAGGTTGCCGAAAACGCTCTTGTTGCCGCAGATATCACCGTTAATAAGAACATGGTTCCCTTCGATACGCGCAGTGCTTTCCAAACAAGCGGCATCCGCTTGGGCACGGCTGCCATCACTACTCGCGGAGCCAAAGAAGACCTCATGGGCTTTATTGCCGAACTGATTGAGGAGGTTCTGAACAACCCAACCGACGAAACGACTATCGCTAACGTACGCAAACGCGTAAACGAAAAGATGAAAGACTATCCACTCTTCGCTTACTAAACACGTACGCAACAACTGTTTTACAAACGGGATGCACCTTTGGGCTGCATCCCGTTTATTGTAAATGGGCAAGTTAATGAGCGGACAGGGCTGTTTTCCGTAAGCAGCAAGCCCCGCAACCGCTCGCGCTGGCAGTCGAAAGCGTACATGCTTGCCATACCATTGCCCACACGCGCGTGTTCAGCACAACCGCTTTTGTCTAGTTTTCAGCGAGAAATTTAACATTATGAGTGCCCTTTCTGCTCACCAACCGCCAACCTTGCCGCAAATAATCGATTCTCGCGAAGGTTCGTTTTGATGCAAAAAGGGGGTTAGCATGCGAATGGGTAAAATGAATATTTATTTAAAGACACCGCCATTTGCACCCGTTTTGGGGCGATTTGCCGCTAAATGCAGTGCGTTTTGATGCGAAATGCACTGCAATATGCCGCTAAATGCGGTGCGTTTTGCCGCTAAATGGAGTGCGTTTTGGTGCTAAACGCAACGCATTTTGGTGCTAAACGCAGTGCAAAATGCTGCTAAATGCAAGGCGAAAAGCATAAATATCCACAGCAATTGTATAAACAAAACCTCTTCGAACCATGAAAAACATGGCTGAAAAGTGCGAAATGGTCATTAAAAAGTGGGTTTTTAGGGGCTAAAAGTGGGAAATTGGAGTTGAAAAAATACGAGTTGGCAACCAAACTAGAAAGGCAAAATG
>ERZ772957.309-NODE-309-length-40919-cov-6.300362_pt1 | contig 40919 bp, 40 predicted proteins | sample MGYA00580682_ERZ772957 | MGnify/ENA primary metagenome ERZ772957 (study PRJEB29015, sample SAMEA2737921) | human oral metagenome | biome: human oral; feature: human-associated habitat; material: dental | place: China | collected 2025 ... | reverse complement strand
GGCACAAACAGCCAGTGATAGATGGCCGTCAGCGCAAACTGCGCCCGCGACCAGTCGATCAAAGAAGTATCCAATTGTTGCATATATAAATGTGTAGTTAGAGTAAGTCGGTGGGGATCAGGGTGTGGCGCGGTGGATGAGTTCTTCGGAGACATACTGCCGGCGCTCGCCCTCCGTGTCGAAGCGGCTCAGGAAGCGGGGGAAGAAGATCATGCGCAACACGACGAACATGATGATCAGCTTCACCAGGATCAGAATCCACAGCGTACGGCCCCAGGTCATCTGCCGGAAGCCGTCGATGTAGAAGCGTGCGACACGCACCAAGGGGTTGCGGGGGCGGTTGTTCTCGACTTTCATCTCTTTCTTTTTGTGCCAAATACAATTTCAATCGGGTGCGAAAGTAAGCCCTTTCCTCTTTCTCACGAAACACGTCGCCGCCGACGCATCCCTCTATCCCTCAACCTCCATCGCCCCTTCTGACGGCCTTGACCTACCCCATGAGCCTCCCTTTATCCGCTTCGACGGCCTTGACTCGCCCCGCCCGACTCGCGGCAGACCCTCTGCCCGGATCACCATACCCCATCCGATTCGCGGCAGACCTTCTGCCCCGATTCCTATGCCTTGTAGATGTGGTGTTTATACCATAAACGGTATATCCAAAAGAATTTATCCACTGTTTATGACTCAGCCATCAAGTAAAAAGATGTATGACACTTGTCTATGATCAAAACATGATAGTCAGTCATTTTTAGCCCATGATTTCTCTATGAATATCGTGTCAAAATGATTTATAAGATCGTTCATCTTCAAAAGATAGACGCTAAAAGCCTTATCCATCCTGTTTATGATCAAAACAAGATCCGAATAAGATTGATAATGCCGTCTATATTATGGACAGCAGACAAAAAGATTTTGAATAGCCGTTTGACTTCAAAACAGTGGCTCTAAAATGTGATCCAACGCGTTCATGATATAGACACTACCTCTACAAGGCATAGGAATCGGGGCAGAAGGTCTGCCGAGAGTCGGACGGGGCACGTAAAGGACGGCAGAGGGTGTGACGGGGGTTGGGTGGGGCCAATGATTCGCTTTGCACGCCTTGATGAGAGGAAAGTGGCCCGAGAAGATCGTGGCAGACACAGTGCCGGGCATGTTCGGGGGCATAGAAAGGCCGGATACAGGCGGAGTGGGCCTCCCATCTGTGTCCGGCCGTTCTGAGCGCCACCCACTGGGGCGCCCCTACCCGAGGGCTCGCCGTGAACTTCAGTAGCGGAAGACGCCGCCGCCGAGGAACTCGCGGAGGAGCGAGGTGGCGGGCAGCTCCTCGATGGGGATGTAGTTGAAGTAACGGAGGAAGCGAAGCAGGCGGTAGGCCTCGGCGCTCTCGGCGTCGCGCTCGCGGATCTCGCTCAGGACGGGCTCGGCGTAGCGGCGGAGGGCGGCCAGCTCGTAGATCATGGCGCTGTTGAACATCGCGTCGGCGTTCTCCTGGTAGGGGAAGACCCAGCGGTCGTCGCCGCGGCGCACCTTGGGCCACATGGCGATCGTCTCGCGGGCGGAGTAGCCGCGATAGTGGTAGTCGCGGACGATGCGGCGGAGCAGACGATTGTCGGACGTGGGGATCCAGTTGTGGCCGTCGAGCGAGATGGTGGTCAGGGCCGAGACGTAGATGCGGTAGATGCGTTCGGGGGGGATGTGGGCCGTGAGCTCGGGGTTGAGGCCGTGGATGCCCTCGAGGATGAGGACGGAGTTGTCACGGATTTGGAGCATGTCGCCACGGAAGACGCGTCGGCCGGAGGAGAAGTCGAACGAGGGCAGCTCGATCTCGTCGCCGCGGAGGAGGCGCTCGAGGTCGCGGTGGAAGTAGGGGAGGTCGATGGCGTAGAGGGACTCAAAGTCGTAGGCGCCGTCGTCGTCGCGGGGGGTGTCCTCGCGGTTGACGTAGTAGTCGTCGAGGGAGATGCCCAGGGGGTGGAGCAGGTTGGTGACGAGCTGCACCTGGAGGCGTTTGCAGAAGGTGGTCTTACCCGAAGATGAGGGGCCGGAGATGAGGACGATGCGGACGCCGTCCTCGCGGTAGCGTCGGGCGATGTCGTCAGCGATCTGTGCGATCTGCTTCTCCTGCATGGCCTCGGAGACCATGATGATGTCGCGGGCGTGGCCCTCGGAGACGGCCCGGTTCAGGTCGCCGACGTAATTCACGCCCACGGTGCGCTGCAGCTGGAGGTGCTGCTTGTAGGCGTTGAACATCTTCTGCTGCGGCACGAGGGGGTAGAGCCGAGTGGGGTCTTCGCGCTGGGGCAGCTGCAGGAGGACGCCGTCAGCGTAGGGGATGAGGTCGAAGAGCGGAATGCGGCCGGAGGAGGGCGTGAGGCAGCCGTAGAAGTAGTCGATGTAACCGTTGAGGCCGTAGTAGGTGGTGTAGGCCATGCCAGCGGTCTCGATGAGCAGGGCGCGGTCGTTCATGCCCCGCTCGCGGAAGGTGGTGAGGGCGTCCTCGGTGCGGACGACGTAGCGGACGAAGGGGCGGTCCTCGCCGATGATCTCCTGCATGCGCTGCTTGATGCGGCGGACGTCGTCCTCGGTCATCGGTTCGCGGTGTTCGAAGGCGCAGTAGAGACCTTTCGACACGGGGTGCTCGAGGCTGAAGGGGCGCGAGGGATAGAGGTCGTAGACGGCCTTGACGAGGATGAAGCAGAGGGAGCGCAGGTAGATGCGATAGCCCGAGGGGTGGGTGTAGTCGACGAACTCGACGTCCTTCGGGTTCCAGCAGCGATAGGTGAGGCCCTCTACGCGCTTGTTGACCCGTGCGCCGAGGGGCGGGTAACGTAAGGGTCGGCCGGCGGCAGCGTAAATCTCTTCGAGGGTGGAGCCAACGGGCACTGTGACGGTCTGTTCCGTGTTTTTGCAGTAGATCTCAATGGAGTCTGTTCGGCTTTCGTCGGGGGTAAATGTGGTGGGGGTAAGCATTGTCTTCCTTTCGTGTTTAGTGTAATCTCTACTTTTGTCGGGCAAAGAAAAATTGATTATTCCGAAACATAACCCCGTATGAATTACTCCTTTCTTGACTTTCTGACGCTGCTCGGTTCGCTCGGCATGTTCCTCTATGGCATGAAGATCATGAGTGAAGGGCTCCAGAAAGTGGCCGGCGATAAGCTGCGCAACATTCTCTCTGTGATGACGACTAACCGCTTCACGGGCGTCCTGACCGGTATGCTCGTGACGGCCCTGATCCAGTCCTCCAGCGCCACGACCGTCATGGTGGTCAGCTTTGTCAACGCCGGTTTGCTCAGCCTCGGGCAGTCCATCAGCGTGATCATGGGCGCCAACGTCGGCACCACGGTCACGGCGTGGGTCATCTCCTTCTTCGGCTTCAAGTTCGACATCAGTATGCTCTCCCTGCCGCTCATGGGTCTGGCCATCCCGCTCATGTTCGCCAAGAAGAGCAACTACAAATCGCTCGGGGAGTTCATACTCGGGTTCGCCTTCCTCTTCCTCGGCCTGTCCTACCTGAAGGACTCTGTGCCTGACCTTCAGGGCAACCCTGAGGTGCTGTCCTTCATCCAGAACTACACCTCGATGGGCTACCTCTCGCTGCTCATCTTCCTGGCCATCGGTACGATCCTGACCATCATCGTACAGTCGTCCAGTGCCACGGTGGCCATCACGCTCATCATGTGTACCCAAGGCTGGATGCCGTTCGAGATGGCCGCTGCGATGGTGCTCGGTGAGAATATCGGTACCACGATCACGGCCAATCTGGCCGCCCTCTCGGGCAACGTCTCCGCCCGCCGTGCCGCCTTGGCCCACCTTATGTTCAACCTCTTCGGCGTCGTCTGGGTGATGATCCTCTTCTACCCCTTCTGCCACACGGTCGAGTGGCTCGTGACGCGCTTCGGCCCGGGCGATCCGCACGCCATGACGAACTTCATCCACTCGCTCGACAGCCAGACCGTCCGCCTCATCACCTCGGACGAGAAGCTCACCGATCAGCATCTGATCAGCCTCCGCGAGCAGCTCCAGGCGCAACAAGTGGCCGTCTCCTACGGGCTCTCGCTCTTCCACACGCTGTTTAATGTCTGCAACATCCTTGTCATGATCTGGTTCGTCAAGCTCTACGAACGCATCTGCTCGGCCCTCATCAAGTCGCCGCGCGAGAGCGAAGACGAGGAGTTCCAACTCAAATACATCTCGGCCGGTATGCTCTCTACCTCTGAGCTCTCGCTCATACAGGCCAACAAAGAGATTGCGGTCTTTAGCGACCGCACCTATCGCATGTTTGGCATGATCAAGACGTTGCTCCACGAGACCGACAGCGAGAAGTTCCTCAAGACCTTCGTCCGTGTCGAGAAATACGAGCAGATCAGCGACCGCATGGAGGTGGAGATAGCCAACTACCTCACCCGTGTGCTTGAAGGCCGACTCAGTGCCGAGGGTAAGAACAACATCCGCGTCATGCTCCGTGCCGTCTCCGAGATTGAGAGCATCGCCGACTCCTGCAACAACATCGCCCGCACCATCAAGCATCGCAACGATGCCAAGGGCCATTTCACGGAGGAGCAGAACCACAGCGTGGAGCACATGATGAGCCTCACCGACGCCGCCCTGGTGCACATGAAGGACATCCTGCACCGTCAGGCCGGCACGCGAGACGACATGGTGCTCTCCTACAACCTCGAGAACGAGATCAACTCCTATCGGAACATGCTCAAAAACGAGAACATCGACAACATCGACAACAAGCGCTACAGCTATTCCGACTCGGTCTACTACATGGACATCATCTCCGAGTACGAAAAGATGGGCGACTACATCCTCAACGTCGTCCAAGCCATTGTCGAAAAGAAGTTCTGATTCACCCCTGACCTCACCGCATGATGATACGCTCCTTCCTCGACGCCAATTTCCTACTCCGCACCGACACGGCCGTAGAGCTCTATCGCCGTCACGCCGAGAAACTCCCCGTAGCTGACTACCATACGCGCCTCCGCGCCGACCTCATCGCCGCCAACGAACCCGTGGCGGATCTTACCACCCTCTGGCTCGACACCGACCCCGACAAATGGCGCCTGATGCGTGCCGGCGGGGTGTCTGAAGACTATATCTCGGGCAATCGTACGCCCTACGAGAAGTTCGAAAAGTGGGCCGAGATCCTACCGCAAGCCATGCGCCACCCGATCTATCACCAGGCGCACATGGAGCTGAACCGCGTGTTCGGCATCGGCGAGACCCTCAAGCCCTCCAACGCCCGCGACATCTACGAGTCTTGCACTGCCAAGCTCCAGACGCCCGAGTACCTGCCGCAGGCCATCCTCCGACGCCTACGCATCGAGACGCTGGCTACGACGGACGATCCCGCCGACAGCCTCAATGCCCACCTTGCACTGCGTGAGACTGGCGGAGTGGATGCCCTCCGCATCATCCCCACTTGGGCGCCCGACCGTGTGCTCGACCTCCGCCACCCGGAGCATTACAACCTCTACCTCGACCAACTGGCCGCCGCATCCGACACCGTAATCTCGACCTACAACGACCTGCTCACCGCACTCCGCAGGCGGCACAAAGCCTTTGGCGAAGCTGGATGTGTAGCCACGTTGCATCGGCTGACCACCTTTCCCGACGCCCCGAGCGCCGATGACGTGCAGGCGGCCCATGAGGCGCTGCGTAAGGTGCGCGAGGGTGGCGAACCGACAGCGGACGAGTGCCTCAGCTTCCGTGCCGTGTTGCTCCGCGATCTGGCGGAGATGGACGCCGAGGCGGAACGCGTGCAGATGTTCCACGTTGGTGCGCTCCGTGACCTTCATCCACGGCTCTACAAGAAAATCGGTCCTGACGCAGGCTTTGACGCACCGACAGACCGGCCTACAGCGGAACAGATGGCGCGCTTCTTTGCTCGACTCGATGCCGACGGTGCCCTACCGGAGACGATCGTCAGTTGTGACCGTCTGTCCGACGCGCCATCGGTGGCGGGCGTAACCGCATGCTTCGCAGGTCGAGGACTGCGTGTGCAGTATGCACCAGCAGGATGGCATATCGGACGCCCCGGGGCACTCGAGACACATCTCGACGTGATGACGACGGAAGGACTCGTCGCACAGTCGGTCGGGTTTGCCTCCGGAGCACGCACGCTGCTGGCTCCGGTGCGGCACGAGTATTTCCGCCGTGTGATCTGCGACGTCTTCGGCCGCGAGGTGGAGCAGGGTCTACTGCCTCACGGCGACTTAGCGACCGTGAAGCGTACGATAGAAAACATCTGTAGCACCAATGCACGCCGCTTGATGAACTGTTAAGTGGCTCTTGTTTTTGTTCATGAGGAGCCGGCAGCTTTCCATGGCTGTCGGCTCTTTTTTTTCTGTCCATTGGGAGGCCTGCGATCCCCGGGAGGTGGGCACAATGCAGACAGGCGTATTTTTGTGTACACATTTAACCAGCACCTATGATGAAGATCTTAACAACAAGAGAATTTAGAAGTGAGGCGAAGTCGTATTTCGAAATGGCAGAGAAAGAGCGTGTCGCAATCAAACGAGGGAAGAAATACATCAACCTGATTGTATCTGACGACCCCGCGAAGCGGTATGTGGACGAAGATTGGATTGCGGCCTTCTTGTCCATTCCGGCCGAGTATCGGGTCAACCCGTTTGATGTCAGCCCATCAGGCGATCTATACTTTGCTGACAAACGAAATCTGGATCGCATAGATAAAGCCATGTCAGGCGAGAGCGTCTCTTTATCCAAAGAAGAAGAGAAGGAGCTTTTCAGTTTATGATCGAAGAAAAGACGTACAAGATCGTCTACAGAAAGCAGTTTCTCGAAGATATTCAGTTGCACAAAAGGGCCGGACGGAAATCTGTCTTGGTCAAATTGGCTGCTATCATCGAAGAGTTGAAAAAGCATCCCATGAGGGGTACAGGCAAACCTGAGCCTTTAATCGGAGATAGGAGGGGACAATGGTCAAGGCGGATCACTGCAAAGCATAGATTGATCTATGAGATTTATGAAGACGTAGTGACCGTCGATTTGATCAGTGCAGCGGGGCATTACGACGATAAATAAATACAGCTTCTGCTGGCAGAGAAGGTTGTAGGCACCCGCCCCCCGGTCCCGTGGCGGGACGACATCTCAACGGCCATTTTAGCTCCGTCCCGTGGCGGGACGAGACGGCTCCCTCCTGCGTCCCTATTCAGGCGGGGGTATCTTTGCCCGCATCATGGAGGAAGAGAAACAAATCATTGACGTCCGCGAGGTGCTCCGACGCAAGGCGCCGGGGGCGGCACGGTGGATCCCCGCGGCAGTGACGAACTGGCTCTCACGCACGATTCACGAGGCAGAAATGAATGACATCTTGACGCGTTACGCCGACCTCGACGGGGTGGCGTTTATGCAGGCGTTGGTTGCGGAGTTTGACTTGACGCTGGATCTGCACGGCGCGGAACGTCTGCCCACGCCCGATCGGCGCAGCCTTTTCGTCTCAAATCATCCGCTGGGCGGGCTGGACGGCATCTGCCTTTCGGCGCTGCTGGGCGGGCGATACGGGTCGACGTTTCGCTGCGTGGTGAACGATCTGCTGCTCTTCATCCCCAACCTGCGCTCGATCTTCCTGCCGGTCAACAAGCACGGTCGGCAGCGACGCGAAGCTGCGACACGGTTCGACGAGGCCATGCGCGGCGCGGGGCAGGTGCTGACCTTTCCCGCCGGGCTATGTTCACGGCAGCAGGGCGGGCAGATCGCTGACGTAGCCTGGCGACCCTCGTTCGTGCGCGACGCGGTGCGTTACCGGCGCGACGTGGTGCCCATCTTCTTCGACGGTCGCAACTCCAACCGCTTCTATCGGGCGGCGCGCTGGAGGCAGCGGCTGGGCATCAGCCTGAATGTGGAGATGATCTACCTGCCGGACGAGATGTTCCGAAACAAACACCAGCGGTTTGGCGTTTACATAGGCGCTCCGATCGCGTGGCAGACGCTTGCTGACGGGCGGCCGCAGGAATGGACGGCACGAGTGAGAGAGATGGTTTATCGATTAAAAACGAAACAGGAATGATTGAGCAGATTATACCGCCGGTGGATCCGGACGAGTTGGAGAGAGAATTGACGCCTGCGCGGCGGTTGCGACGGACGAATAAGTCGGACAATGAGATCTATGTAGTCACCGGGGCCGAGGCGCCGCAGGTGATGCGTGAGATCGGGCGGTTACGCGAGGCGGCGTTTCGCTACTACGGCGGCGGCACGGGTCGTGCGCTGGATGTGGACACCTTCGACAGTCGGCCGGGGGCTTACCGGCAGCTGATCGTATGGAGTCCGAAGGATCGACGGATACTGGGCGGCTATCGGTTTCGCTGCGGGTCGGAGGCGCTCGATACCGACGGTGAACCGGCGCTGGCTACGGCGGCGCTGTTCCATTTTTCAGATCGCTTTATTCAGGAATACTTACCCTATACAGTGGAGCTGGGGCGATCGTTCGTCTCGCTCGACTATCAGGCCACGCTGCCACGGCCGGGCAGCATCTTCATCCTCGACAACCTGTGGGACGGGCTGGGGGCGCTGACGGTGATCGACCCTACGCTGCGATATTTCTTCGGCAAGGTGACCATGTATCCGGGCTACAACGTGGAGGCGCGCAACATGATCCTCTACTTCCTCCGCCGTCATTTCCCGGATCCTGACCGACTGGTGGAGCCTATCCATCCGCTGACGGTGGACGTGGACGAGGCCGCTATGGAGGCGCTCTTTCGGCATGGGAGCTTTCGGGAGAATTATCGGGTCTTGAATCAGGAGGTGCGTAAGCGGGGGCTGAACATTCCGCCACTCGTCAATGCCTACATGAGCCTCTCGCCACAGATGCGGACGTTCGGCACGGCCATTAATCGGCGCTTCGGCAACGTGGAGGAGACGGGCTTGCTGATCGCCATCGACGAGATCTTGGAGGAGAAGAAGAAGCGCCACATCGAGACCTACCTCAAGGAGGAGGCTGAGACGCCTGCCTTCCGACGGGTGGAGATCCGGTGACGAAGCGGCGGCTATATATAATAGGAAAGGCGACCCCTTAACGGGGCCGCCTTTTTTCTTTTGGTGCAGGCCAAACTGGCCAGGTACACGTCATAGCAAGGCTTGGATCTCGCTTTCGAGCCGGTCAGGGTTGTCGACGCGCTTGACGGGGGCGCCGTGTCGATTGAGCAGGAAGAGGGTCGGCAGGTTGCGGACATTATAAAGGGCGGTGTAGCGCGAGTAGACGGATTCGGGGTCGCGCACACAAGTCCAGGCGAGGTTGGAGGCGACGTTCTTCCAGAGGTGGACGTTGTCGTCGAGCGAGACTTGGTAGATGACGAGGCCACGGCCGCGGAACTTCTCATAGATGGAGCCAAGCGTGAGGTTGAGGGCGGGGGCCCACTCGGCCTCGTAGGCCGTGAAGCAAAGCAGGGTGATGTGGCCCGGGGCAACGTCGGAGAGCTTAACCGTGCGACCATGTAGGTCGGGCAGCTCGATGTCGATCATTTCGAGCTCTTTCGTGGGGATACCCTCGAGATTCAGCTCGGGGCGGTTTCGGGTGACTTTGAGCGACTGGAGCGCGAGGTTATAGAGGTGTTTCGAGCGGGGGCTTTCGGGGTAGAGGTTGTTGTAGCTGGTGGCTACAGCCCCGAAGGCGCGCGAGTCGTTCTTGTCATAGAGGTCAAAGAGGAGCATGCCGTCGACCTGCTGAAAGAGGGCGAAATAGGCGGCGGTGGACATGGGCTGGGCGTAGATGTATTTACGGGCCACCTCCTTGTAGGCTTCAGCGGCGCTGACGACGCGCTGGCGGTAGGCGGAGTCGCTGAGGGTGCCAGCCTGATACTCGTCACGAGCGTGAGCGATCTCTTGGCTGGCGTCGAGCTGCGCCAGGGTAATCGCCTTAATGGCCGTGCAATTGTCGGAGCCCTCGACGGTGTACGAGGTAGCGAAGCTCTTGGCGTCGGCCGTGAAGGTGATCGTCTCGGTTGAGTCGATGGCGAAGTTGATCCACTGGTTCTTCAGGCGCAGGCGATAGAAATCCGGATAGTCCGGGCGGGGGCGCTTGAAGTGGAACTTGCCCGAGGTGCCGACCTTGGCCGAATCGAGTAGGGTGACGGACGAGAGTCCGATGTTTTCGAGATAGATCGTTTGTCCCTCTGCGCCGGCCACGATGCCGGAGACGGTGAAGTCCTTTGCCGATCGTTGGCAGCCGGAAAGTAGGCCGATCAGCGTGCAGAGAAGGATAGTTAGGGGATTGAGGCGGTTCGTCTTCATAAGATGGGGGATCATTCATTCTTGTTCTACGGCTGCAAAAGTATCTTATTTTAACGCCATAACGGGGGAGATCTCGATCTAATCTGAAAATATATTGACCCAAAGCCACAGGGAAAAGCATTCCTTCCCGCGGCGGGAAATGACTTTTCGAAGTTGGAAAACGATTTCCCGCCGCGGGAAATGGCTTTTTGAAGTTGAAAAATGATTTCCCGCCACGGGAAATGACTTTTTGAAGTTGGAAAACGATTTCCCGCCACGGGAAATGACTTTTTGAAGTTGAAAAACGGTTTCCCGCCGCGGGAAGTGACTTTTTGAAGTTCGTAAGCCATTTCCCGCGGCGGGAAGGCGCTTCCGACATCCGTCATTCCCAATTCGGCAGTTAGTTTCCGGATAAGCAAGGTCGGGGACTGCTGTTTTGGACAGAAACCCCTATTTATCTGTGTAGCCGCTTACTTTTGCGGCCTATGATGACAAATGACATACGCTCGATCATCGAGCAAGAAGCGGACGCCGTGCGAAACATACCCATCTCGGAGCGCTATGCGGAGGCCGTGGACTTAATCGTAAAACATGTACACAAGCAGGGGGGGACCCTCATCACGGCCGGCATGGGTAAGGCCGGACAGATAGCCATGAACATGGCCACCACCTTCAGCTCGACCGGCACTCCGGCTTTCTTCCTGCACCCCGGCGAGGCGCAACATGGCGACCTCGGCATCGTCCGACGGAACGACCTGCTGCTGCTCGTCTCCAACTCCGGCAAGACGCTCGAGCTCATCGAGCTGGTCGACCTGGCCCGCGGACTCGTTCCCGACATCCCTTTTATCCTCATCACTTCTGACCCGCAGAGCGAGCTGGCCCAACGGGCCACCCTCTGTCTGCCCACCGGTGCACCGCGTGAGGTCTGCACCTTGGGGCTGACCCCGACCACATCGACGACGGTGATGACCGTCATCGGCGATGTGCTCGTCGTGGGCACGATGGACCGCATCGGCTTCACCACAACCGACTATGCCAAGCGCCACCACGGCGGCTACCTCGGATCGAAGAGCCGACAACTGAGCCGAAAGGAGGCCGAGGCATGAGACGCGTGATCGGCATTGGTGAGACCATCCTCGACATCCTCTTCCGCGACGGACAGCCTTACACGGCCCTGCCCGGCGGATCGATCTTCAACACGCTCGTCTCGCTTAGTCGGGTGGGCGTGCAGACGTTGTTCATCGGTGAGCTGGGCGATGATCGTGTGGGCCGGATCATCCGGGATTTCATGCAGCAAAACGGCATGTCGACGGACTATATGGATAGCTTTTCCGAGGGCCTCAGCCCCGTCTCGTTGGCCTTCCTCGACGAGGGGCAGGGCACGGACTATATGTTCTACACGAACCGCTCCAAGCGGCGGTCGAACATGGCCCTGCCCGACATTCAGCCGGACGACATCGTCCTCTTCGGCTCCTATTACGCCCTCAACCCCGACACCCGCGACCGCGTCATGGACCTCGTGCAGTACGCCCGGGAGCGACGGGCTATCGTCTATTACGACCCCAACTTCCGCAAGGCCCACGCCCACGAGGCCATCCAGCTCCGCGCCACAGTGATGGACAACTACGAGGCGGCCGACCTCGTGCGCGGCTCGGACGAGGACTTCGTGAACCTGTACAAGAAGACCGACCCGGACGAGGTCTACCGCGACGAGGTGCAGTTCTATTGCAAGCGCCTCATCGCCACCCGCGGCTCGGGCGGCATCAGCCTCTACACCGAAAAGGGCCGTACGCATTACGACGTGCCGCCACTCACGGCCGTCAGCTCCATCGGCGCCGGCGACGCTTTCAACGCCGGACTGATCTACAGCCTCATCAAGTATCGCATCGGGCAGATGGACCTCCCCGAGCTTAGCCCCATGATGTGGGACAAGATGATCGGCCTCGGCATCGCCTTCGCCGCCGAAGTATGCGGCAGCTCGGCCAACTATGTCTCGCCCGAGTTCGCAGCGAAGCATCGCGAAGAATGACTGGCCCCCTCCCTCCCGCTCTCCATTTCCCCTCACATTATAACAACATCATCCACTTGAAGACTTTCGAAGAATTAGGGATCGCCGAGCCTGTGCTGCGCGCCATCCGCGAAATGGGCTACGAGGCCCCCATGCCTGTACAGGAAGAAGTGATCCCACTCTTGCTCGGCGAACACCTCGACATCATCGCCTTGGCACAGACCGGCACCGGCAAGACGGCCGCTTATGGCCTACCCATCCTCCAGAAGATCGACATCGCGCGACGCCAGCCGCAGGTGCTCATTCTCTGCCCCACACGCGAACTCTGCCTCCAAATAGCCGGCGACCTGAGCGATTATTCGCGCTACGTAGACGGCCTACACGTGCTGCCCGTCTACGGCGGATCAAGCATTGAGAGCCAGATCAAGACGCTGCGGAAAGGTGTGCACGTGGTCGTGGCCACGCCCGGCCGACTGCTCGACTTGCTGAACCGAAAGACGGTAGATCTCGGCGGCGTCCGCGACGTAGTCCTCGACGAGGCCGACGAGATGCTCGACATGGGCTTCACGGACAGCATCGACGCCATCCTGGCCGAAGTGCCCGAGGACCGACACATGCTGCTCTTCTCGGCCACCATGCCGCAAGAGATCGCACGCATCACCCGCAAGTACATGAAGGAGCCGCGCGAGGTCGTCATCGGTCGCCGCAACGAAGGCAACCAGAACATCCGACACGTCTATTACATGGTGCACGCCCGGGACAAGTACGCCGCCCTGAAGCGCATCGCCGATTATTATCCCGGCATCTACGGCATCGTCTTTTGCCGCACCCGCAAGGAGACGCAGGAGATTGCCGACCGACTGATCCAGGACGGCTACAACGCAGACTCGCTGCACGGCGAGCTGAGTCAGGCGCAGCGCGACTACGTGATGCAGAAGTTCCGCCTCCGCAACCTGAACATGCTTGTGGCCACCGATGTGGCCGCGCGCGGGCTGGACGTGGACGACCTGACGCACGTGATCCACTTCGGCCTGCCGGACGACAACGAGTCGTACAACCACCGCAGCGGACGTACCGCCCGCGCCGGCAAGACGGGCATCTCGATCTCCATCTGCCATGTCCGTGAGAAGGGCAAGATCCGCCTCATCGAAAAAGCCATCGGCAAGAAGTTCGAGCGCGCACAGTTGCCCTCGGGCGAGGCCATCTGCGAGAAGCAGCTCTTCCATTACGTCGACCGGCTGGAGAAGGTGAAGGTGGACGAAGCGGAGATCGAGCGCCTCATGCCCGCCGTCTTCCGCCGCTTGGAGTGGCTCGAGAAGGAAGACATCATCAAGCGGCTGCTGTCGCTGGAGTTCAACCGCATGCTCGACTATTACCGCGACGCCGAGGTGATCGAAGATGTGGACGACGCCCGCCCGGAGCATCGCGAGAAAGGCGACAAGAAGGAGCGCGCCGACCGACGCGCCGCCAAGCGCGAAAACCGTGGAGACGACACGGGCTTCCGCCGCCTGCGCCTCAACTTCGGCAAGGACGACGGCCTCTACCCCGCGCAGGTGATCGACCTGATCAACCGCTGTGTGCCCGGTCGTAAGGTGGAGATCGGACGCATAGAGATCGGCCGCGATAGCAGTTATTTCGAGGTGGAGCGCGACGCCACGCGACGTGTGGCTGATAGCATGAACAGCTACGAGGTGGACGGCCGCCCTATCTCTGTCTCCCCCATGCACGACGACGACGCCGATGGCGATCGCGGCGACCGCAAGCCCTACCGACGCAAGGCATCCGCACCCCGTTCGTACGGAGGCGGCAAGCCGTGGCGTCGCACGCCCGACCGTAAGCGGTCACGGCGATAGGCATCAGGGACGCCAGTCAAGTTTGCCGGGTACACGGGGCGTCAGGGACGCCGGCCAAGTTTGCCGGGTACACGGGGGGAGAGCCCTTCCGCCTTTCGATTGTACGATACAATGGGTCCAAAGGCTCTCCCTCAATTGTACGATACAATGGGCCCAAAAAGTTTTTTTCAGGCCATTGTACGATACAATCGGCCCAAAAAGTTTTTTTCAGGCGATTGTACGATACAATCGGCCCAAAAAGTTTTTTTCATGTGATTGTACGATACAATGAGCCCAAAGGGTCTCTCGCGATTGTACGATACAATGGGCACAAAGGGGGCCTCGCGATTGTATCGTACAATCGGCCTCGGCAGAGGCCTTCCTCCCCCTTTCGTTTTTAGCTTTTCGTTTATCGTTCCCATGTCAGGAAAGAGCAAATACTACGTCGTGTGGAAGGGCGTCGAGCGGGGCGTCTACGACAATTGGGCGGACTGCCTCCGCCGCACCCAAGGTTTTGAAGGCGCTCAGTACAAGTCGTTCGCCACGCGCGAAGAGGCCGAACGCGCCTTCTCCGAGTCGCCCTACGAACACCTCGGCCGCACGCCACGACGTGCCGGGCCTACCGTGTCGAAGGTCGTCGGGCCCTGCATCCTGCAGAGCCTGGCCGTCGATGCGGCGTGCAGCGGCAACCCGGGCGACATGGAGTATCGCGGCGTGCATGTAGCCAGCGGTCGCCAGCTCTTCCACATCGGCCCCATGGCACAGGGCACGAACAACATCGGCGAGTTTCTGGCCATCGTCCACGCCCTTGCCCTCTGCGCCAAGACGGGTCAGACCCAGCTGCCGATCTACTCCGACAGCCGCAACGCCATTGCGTGGGTCAAGCAGCGTCACTGTCGCACGAAGCTCGCACCGACCGCTGCCAATGCCCCCATCTTCGACCTCATCCGCCGCGCCGAGGCGTGGCTCCACGCCCACACCTACACCAACCCCATCCTGAAATGGGAGACGGAAGCATGGGGCGAGAACCCGGCGGATTTTGGACGGAAATAAAGGGGGGGAGGCTATTGACGAGACATCTCTTCAACCAAAGACTGGAGATATTCGTCAGACACATTATCTATCTCATTCTTGTCATAGATCGTAAGCAGGGTTATCTCTATACACTCCTGCTTAACAAGTATCCGGTAAGTGATCACTCGCGCGCCCGCACTTTTTCCCTTGCCCTTTGACGCTATCGCCATACGGACTTTATATAAGTGAGCGCCGAGAGCAACCCCTTGCTGCGGATTTATCTCCAGATCCTGCTTGAATGTTTTGAGGTCTTCCAGAAGTGATGGATACTTCTTCATCAATCGCTTGAACTGTCTTTTAAATTCCGTGCCCAAACGAATATCCACCATCATCTCGCCTCCTCCAGCTCTCGGATAAATTCATCAACGGATTGCAGCGGTCGCCCTGCCTTTTCAGCCGCCTGCTGCTCTTTATAAGCTCTTCTCAAGCTCTCTTTCACATACGCCTGCTGCTCCTTCACAGCCGTAGTTTTGTCTTCTTTCTTCTTCTCTTTATACACAGACGTAGCTTTCACTCCACGCAGCAGACTGATGGCGCGGCGGATAGACTGCACGGAAGTGCTCTCGTCAAGTGTTACTAGTATCTGTCTCATTTTTTTGAGGTCAAAGTTAGACTCATATCCTTGCCTTTATAGAGGTCTCTCGCAAACTTTAGGGACTCAGCGACATGTCGGAATGGCTCTCTGACAAGCAATGCTGTCTACGTCTTCATGCTTTCCATCCTTGCGCTTGCAGGGGCACCTCGCCGCCGTCACGGCCGACAAGGATGCAACCCAGCTCGGGGCGCGTGATGTGGCCGATGATGCGTACGCCGGGTAACCGCTCGGCGCGATCGTAGACTGAGAGGGGGAGGGTGAAGAGGAGCTCGTGATCGTCGCCGCCGTTGAGGGCCGCTGTGGCGAGGTTCATGTTGAACTCCTCGGCCATGACGGCCGTCTGGTAGTCGATCGGCAGACGGTCCTCGTAGATGCGGCAGCCCACATGGCTGCGGGCGGCAATGTGGAGCAGTTCGGAGGCTAAGCCGTCGGAGATGTCGATCATGGCCGTGGGGAGGAGGTCGGCCGAGGCGAGGCTTTCGACAATGTCGCGGCGGGCTTCGGGTCGGAGCTGTCGCTCGAGCAGATATTCACGACCGGCGAAGTCTGGCGCAAAGTCTGACTCGCCACGGAAGACGCGTTTCTCGCGCTCCAAGAGTTGCAAGCCCATGTAAGCTGCGCCGAGGTCGCCCGAGATACAGATGAGGTCCGTATCGTGGGCACCGTCGCGGCGGACGATGCGGTCGGAGGGCACGTCGCCGATGCAGGTGGCGGACAGCGTGAGGCCGGTCAGGGAGGCAGACGTGTCGCCACCGACTAAGTCGACGCCGTAGACGTCGCAGGCGTGGCGGATGCCGTCATAGATGGCCTCGATGTCTTCCACGGCAAAGCGTTTGGAGAGGCCCAGGGCCACAAGCAGCTGCGTAGGCCGGCCGTTCATGGCATAGATGTCGGAAAAGTTGACCACGGCCGTCTTGTAGCCCAGGTGCTTGAGGGGGGTATAGGTGAGGTCAAAATGTACGCCTTCGAGCAGCAGGTCGGTGGTGACCAGCGTGAGGCGATCTGCGGAGTGACGGATGGCGGCTGCGTCGTCGCCAATGCCGAGGACGGTTGTGTCGTGGCGGGGCGTAATGCCGTGCGTCAGTCGGTCGATGAGTCCGAACTCGCCCAGCGTGGCGATTTCGGTGCGGGAGGAGAGGGTATTCATGTAAAACGAAAAACTGAAACTGATGAAAGATCTAGTTCAAATATATTACTGCGAAAAATACCTCTTTATACAGTCTGTCTTCTCTTAAGATAGTCATTGAGCAGTAACATTAGATTGTGCTCGACTATACTGTTTGTTAAATAGCATGGATATATTCCTGAGATTCGATCATAAATACATCCTCCCCAGCACATTGGATACAGTGCACATATTTCACACTTACTTTCAACTTCAAGGTTATTCCAACGATGCCTGTATAATGCATCTTCATCATACTTTGAAACGGTAGCAACTATATTTCCATCCAACAATTTACGATCGCACTTAAAGAGTTTCCCGTCCGGATCAATTGTATAAAATCCAGGATATGTCGCCATACAACCTGTCGTAAATGTTCGAGGCAGCAGAGCCAGCCCCTTCTTTAATCCCAACGTATAAAGAAGCTCTTCTACCTCCAACGTCTCTTTCTCAAGATCAAAGTACCCACGTCTAGTGATTTCTGAAAAGATTTTCGCGGCATATATAGTGATACGATCCTTATATTGATAACTCGAGAAAAATCGAATCACCTCTTTTATATCTTCTAAATTGCTGGCATCATAGTTAAGACGAATGTCTACATTAATCTTAGCCTCGACAAGTTTCCCAATAGTCGAAATAATCCGTCTAAAAGACCCCCGTCCCAAACCTTTCACTTCTTCGTATTTTTCACCTACCCCATCAATAGTAATTTGAATACGCTTTATTCGCCAATGGTAAACCATCTTTTCTATGACCTCTTCATTGATACGAGAGCCGTTAGTCACAATTGTTGTATGAAAGTCCAAGTATGGAGATAAATGTTCTGTGAGATACTTCATAATTGTATCTATTGCAGGCATATTCATCAATGGTTCACCTCCAAACCATTCTATGCGGATCCTATCCCCCTCATTAACATGTTTAACAATAAACTTAGCCGTATCTAAAGCTACAGACGGAGTCATGGTATAACGCCTTAGCCCTTTCTCATAACAATAGAAGCATTTTGCATTACATGCACTAGTCGTGAGTATTCTGTACTTGTGAATTTTCTTCTTGTAGGGGGTATTCTCACTTTCCTGCTGTATTCGAGTAAACTCATCGCATTCCGAATCTACGAGAAAGCCCCGATCTAGGTATGCTATAACAGTATTCTCGTCAAAACTAAACGAATTAAACTGATCATAGGCTTCATCAGTTAGGACTATCGCAGATCCACTTGCAGCATTAAAAAGGAGAACATACCGATCCTTCGAAACCGAGATGTTGTAGATGGATTTTTTGTATTTCTTCATTGCCAACATAAGATATAGATTGAATAAAAAAGGAGGACACAAGAGTATCCTCCTTTCTGTAATTAGGCTCTCTTATTTAGAGAATCCACCCGTACAGCAGCAGCAATCGTCATCATCGAATGCATCAATGAATCCATTAGACTGTTCTGCGTAGAAAACTCTGAGATCTTCAAACTTCTCCATAGTTCTATTCGGATTTATCCATCCTGCTCACATAGATGGGTTTATTTATTCTTAATAAGGCTAGTACCTGTGAGCAAAGGAGAGATCACCTTAAGCACTTCCTTTTGAAAATTCGACAACACACATAAGCAGAAACCATCTTTTCTCTATATAGACGTCTATCCTTAGCTGCCTCGATTTCTAATAGCAAAGATAAGACACCGTCGTGGAAAAGGGGCGTAATTGTAGAGTCTAATCTCTCATTTTCATTTTCTAAGGATATGGCTCTTCTCTATGGTTTCTACGTGGCGGATGACAAATTCATCGAAGCGTGACGAGGCGCCGAAGAGAAACGTGGCCTCTATCGGCAGGGCATAGGTGCGGGCGTGCCACTCAGCGGGGAAGAGGGGCGTCGTGCGCAGCCGCTCGGCGTCCTTTTCGGTGCAGAGGATGAGGGTCTCTGGCCGTTGCTTCTTGAGGGCGGCGCGGATCTTGTCGATGTCTGTGCGACGGAACGTGTGATGGTCGGGGAAGGTCAGGGCGACCACCTGCTCGGTGTGCCGGCGGAGCTCTTCGATCAGGGGGGACGGGTCGGCGATGCCAGCGATGAGCAGCACGTCCGTGTCGGACCCCAAAGACGACAGTTCGCGGGCGGGGCACTCCTCGGGCCAGACGCCCTCGAGCCGCCGGTAAGCGATGGAGGTGAAGAAGCGCGGGCGACTGATGTCGATCCGCAGCTCATCCTCGATGATCCGACTCTCAATGGGCTTCATGGCGGGATCACACTTGGTGACCACCACCATATCGGCACGGCGGACACCGGAGCGGGGCTCGCGGAGGGTACCCACGGGCAGCAGACGGTCGCGGGTGAAGAGGCGGTGGCTGTCGGTGACTAAGATGGAGAGCGAGGGGCGGACGTAGCGGTGCTGAAAAGCGTCGTCGAGTACGACCACCTGCGGCCGCTCCGCCTCAGGTAGGGCCAGGAGGCGACGCATGCCTCGCCGACGGTGGCCATCGACGGCCACGGTGACGGATGGGTATTTGCGCTTGATCTGGCTGGGCTCGTCGCCAATGTCTCGCGCTGTGCTCGAGGCGCTGGCCAAAACGTAGCCCTTCGTTTTCCTTCGGTACCCCCGGCTGAGCACCGCCACACGATAGCGCGGCGAGAGCAGGCGGACGAGATATTCCACGAGCGGCGTCTTTCCCGCCCCCCCGGCCGAGAGATTGCCGACGCTGATGACGGCTATCGGGTAGGTCTCCGAGGGAAGGATCCCCAGACCAAAGCAGAGGTTACGCAGGCGCACGCCCAACCCGTAGCACAGCGCTAAGGGCCATGCTACGGGGTATTGCTTGTTTGTTTTGTTTGATTTCATCGGGTTGTGTCAGAGGTTATTGGGCGTGTAAAGCATGCGCGCTTGCACGCCGTAGGTCGGATGGGCCGTGCGGAGGGCCTTGACATATTCGTAGTCCTCGCCGAGGGCATCCTTCAGGATAGACATCTTGATGCGCCCCACCTGTTTTTCGAGCAGATCACGTAGGAAGTCGCTCTTGGAGGTCACCTCGATCACGTTATAGTTGATGATCTTGGCCTGCTCTCCGGCTAATTCAATGGCGCGCTCGAGTCCCCCCAGCTCATCCACGAGACCGATCTTGAGGGCTTGTTCCCCCGTCCAGACGCGTCCCTGAGCGATCGAGTCGATGTCGGCTTTGCTCTTACCCCGTCCGTCGGCGCAGCGGGTGAGGAAGGTTTCGTACCCCCGGTTAACGAAGGCCTGCATGAGCGCTTTCTCGTCCTCGGTCATGGGACGCGAAGGATCCAGCATATCTGCGTAACGGTTCGTCTTGACTACGTCGGTCGTCAGGGCCACCTTCTTATAGAGGCCCGTGGCATTGGGGAAAATACCGAAGATGCCGATGGAGCCGGTGATGGTGTTCGGCTCTGCCACGATCTTACTGGCGCAGGCGGAGATGTAATAGCCCCCCGAAGCTGCGACGCTGCCCATCGAGACGATGACCGGCTTTTTTTTCTTCAGATCGCTCACTGCCTTCCAGATCTGTTCGGAAACGTAGGCGCTGCCGCCGGGCGAGTTGACGCGGAGCACGACGGCCTTCACGTCGTCATCGCCCTCCAGCTTCTTCAAGTCGTCATTGAGGCGCTCCGTGATGGCTGCCTCGCCGGCACTGAAGCCCCCGGGCAGGCTTTCCACGATTTCGCCCTCGGCATAGACCACGGCGATCTTGTTGCGATATTCCTTCTCCTTCTTCTTGGCGCCCTTGAGCGCAGCGACGCTGGTTGCCTTCAGCTTGTCGCCCTTCTGGCCGGCGCGATCCATGAGGTACTGCTCCACCTCGCGGCGATATTTCAGTTCGTCGACGAGTTTGTACGCCACCGCCTTACGGGCGTCGAGCAGGGCGCCGCCTTCGTCGGCAAAGCGGTTCACATCGTCGGCCGTGATCTTGCGGCTCTTGGCGATGGAGCGGGTAATGTTGCCCCAGATGGTGCGCTGGTAGGCCGTGATTTGCTCCCTGTTGGCGTCGCTGAGCTTGTCGGTCATGAACTGTTCGACGGCGCCTTTGTAGGTGCCCACTCGGAAGATCATCATCTCTACACCGATTTTTTCCAGCGCCCCTTTGACGAAGGTGGTCTGCGAAGAGAGGCCGTTCAGCGAGAGCATCCCCTCGGGATTGAGGAAAACTTTGTCGGCTATGGAGGCTAAGTAATAGCCCCCCTGGGTATAGCGATCGGCATAGGCGACGACGAACTTGCCACTCTCCTTAAAGTCGGCCAGCGCGCGGCGTACGGCATCGAGCGTGACCACGCCGCTCGAAAAAGCGCCCAGGTCTAAGTAGATACCCTTCACGGTCTCCTGTTCTTTGGCGTTGCGTATAGCAGCCACGAGGTCGTGCATGGACAGCGCCTCGTCGTTGCCGCTGACCAGAGCCGAAAACGGGCTCTCGGGCGTGGTCTCGGGGATCTCACCCGCCAGTGTAATCTTGAATACGCTCTCCCCCGCCTTCGGACCTACCGCTGCCGCGGAGCTTTTGCTGAGCCCGGCCACCATGCCTATCATTGTGGCAAACAGGATGGCGCCGACTATGATCGAAGCCAGGATAAAGCCCAGCGTCGACGCAAACATCATCTTGAAAAACTGCTTCATATTTGGATTGGTTAGATATTAATACGTGATATGAACTGGCCGCTGAGACAACGGGAGATACCTCCTCGAGGCGTGCCCCAATGGCACAGTCATGGTTTACTTATCGAATCGGAGAGCTCGGATGGCCTCGTCCGAGGGGCAAACGGCGCGGTAGACAGCGCGGAGTGTCTCGGCGTCGGTGGCCTCAAAGTCCTCGGTGCGGACCGATATGAAGAGGCCGCCCATGTCGGCAGCGCCGGGAGCTGTCAGGATGCCCTCGCCGGGCTCCCAGGGCCGGTGGCGACGGCGGGGCATGACGATCACGACCCACTCCCCGGCCTCGTAGCGGGCCGTGAGGTTCATCATGGGCTCCTCGTCCGGGGAGGTCCGGGGCAGTGCACGGACGACGCGCCCGAAGAGGGCCTCGGCAGCCTCCGCCGTCCGTGCGCGGATGACTAAGAGGGGGCGCAGGCAGCCAAGGATGCGGCTGAGGGTGGCCTCCGGCGAGCGAATCAGCAGCGTGGCGTGCAGGCTGTCGACCTCTGTGTCGAGGGGCATCTGCCCGCGGGTGACGGCCTGAAAATGGAGGTGATCCGGGGCGGAAGCGCCGCAGCTGGGGCCGTTGTAGAGCAGGGTGAGTCCGCTCAGCTGCCGCGCAAGCTCGAGGAAGTCGGCCATCCGTCCGCCGGCGATCGACTGAGGCGTGTGTGTGCGCTCGACGATGGTGTAATGGCGGCGGAAGATGGGGAAAGGGTTGACCAGGAGCAGGTAACGGTCGTCGAGGCAGGGCAGGGCGTCCTGCTCCGGCGGCCGATTGGCGTCGCAGAGGAAGCAGGGGCGCTGGCTGATGGAGGCCGCGTCGGTGCGGGCGCCGGACGAGACGATGCGAGCCGGGTTAAACTGGACGTCGATGCGGAATGCGCCGAAGCGCACCGTGCGGATGCGTACGTCGTTGAGGGCCTCGTAGTTCTGTCGGGCCATGGGCCAATGCGCCAGATCGCGCTCCAAGAGCGCCTCTGCGCCAAGGGCCGAGAGTTCGTTTGTTGTAGACATGTTGTATAAGTGGTCGGGGGAAAAAATCGTGAATCAAAGTTAGACCGAGGCGCCAAAAGCCGTGCGGATGGGGCTTATCGGTAGCGCCCGAGGTCGTTCGCTTGGCGCAAATGGCGACGGCGTTGCGAGGGAGAGCAGTGGAAGTCGCGGTGGCAGGCATAAAAGAGGTTGGTGGTCGATCCCACGCCGCTCTGTCGGGCCACCTCCTCGATGGAGAGGTCGGTGTACCGCAGCAGTTCGTCCACCCTCCGCATCTGCCAGGCTATCCGGAAGGTGATGGCCTCCATGCCGGTCAGGGCCAGCACCAAGCCGTTGACATCGCTGGGCGTCAGGCCGTAACCCTCGCCAAAAGTCTTCAGGTTGCTTTTCCCCTCGCTCAGCATCCGCCGGAGATCGTCGAGCAGCTCCACGCCTGTATCCGCCGCGCGCTGAGGGATGGGTTCGTAGTGGATGGTACCGTCAGGCGCGTAGACGCGTCGCTCGGAAAAGAGCGTGATATAGATCTCATCCAGCGGAAACTGTGGCCGTACGGCAAGGGTTCGTCCACCCGTGCGCCGTCGTCGCTTTTCTTCGGGGACTTCCTGATCGCGCTCGTAGTTCCAGCGGCGCATGTAGAGCCTCTCTCGTGCCATTATCTAAGGATGTTTATGGTTTTCGTATTTACCTCCTCATTCACTCCGCAAATGTAACGCTTTTTATTCACTTCCAAGCCCATCCATCTCTGATTGCCACGGACAACGTTAACCTCCACCCCCACCGAGCTACGATTGTCTCAGACAATATTCACACCTAACGTTGTGAGCTATGATTTTCCGAGGCAACATTCACTCCGAACCTTATGAGCTATGATTGCTTGAGACAACGTTCACTCCCAACTTTCGAAACTATGATCGCGCAGACGAACGTTCCGTCTAAAAATTGAGGGTTACTATTGTCTCGGACAACGTTAACCCCCAAGCCTCGCGAGTTATTATCGATGGAGACAACCGAGGATTCCTCGGCCAGGTATTTCCCATTGTCTCAGACAGTCGGAGCTGAATACGTGTTCCTTTTCGCCATGTCTCGGACAATCGGAGATTCATCGGGTAGGTGTTATCTATTGTCTCGGACAATCAGAGACGAATACGTATTTCATTCCATCATGTCTAATCGGTTATCAGATGGGTACCCGGGTAGGGGCGTATTGCATACGCCCCTTGTGCGTTTATCGTCTACCATTTCGCCCTTTGCAGGACATTTGGTAGGGCGTATGCAATACGACCCTACATTTCCGGAAAAAGATAAGGTTTCCTTGGGTATGTGTTTTCTATTGTCTCGGACAATGGCGGATAAATCCGTATTTCATTTCTCCATCTCTAACCGGTTATCAGATAGGTACCCATGTAGGGGCGTATTGAATACGCCCCATATAGATTCAACGTCTACCCATTCGCCCTTTGCAGGGCGTTTGGTAGGGCGTATGCAATACGCCCCTACCCTGCCGGCAGAAAAATCGGATTTGAAGGATTGGTATGGGGTTATGTTTGGGACAATGGCGGATAAATCCGTATTTCATTTCTCCATCTCTAATCGGTTATCAGATGGGTACCCGGGTAGGGGCGTATTGCATACGCCCCCTGCGCATTTATCGTCTACCATTTCGCCCTTTGCAGGGCGTTTGGTAGGGCGTATGCAATACGCCCCTACCCTGTCGGCAGAAAAATCGGATTTGAAGGGTTGGTGTGGGGTTATGTTTGGGACAATGGGAGATGAATCCGTATTTCATTCCTCCATGTCTAATCAGTTATTAAATAGGTACCCGGGTAGGACGCAAAAGAATACGCCCCTTGCGCGTTTATCGTCTACCCCCACGCCCTTTGCGGGGCGTTTGGTGGGGCGTATGCAATACGCCCCTACCCTGCCGGAAAAAGATAAGGGTTCCTTGGGTAGGTATTTTCTATTGTCTCGGACAATGGCGGATCAATACGCGTCCTTTTTCTCCATGTCTAATCGGTTATTAGATAGGTACCCGTGTAGGGCGCAAAAGCATACGCTCCTTGCGCGTCTATCGTCTACCCCCACGCCCTTTGCAGGGCGTTTGGTAGGGGCGTATGCAATACGCCCCTACCCTGCCGGCAGAAAAATCGGATTTGAAGGGTTGGTGTGGGGGTATGTCTGAGACAAGGGGAGATAAATACGTATTTCATTTCTCCATGTCCAATCGATTATTAGATAGGTACCCATGTAGGGCGCAAAAGTATACGCCACTTGCGCGTTTATCGTCTACCCTTTCGTCCCTTACGGGGCGTTTGGTGGGGCATATGCAATACGCCCCTACATTGCCGGAAGAAAAATCGGATTTGATGGGTTGGTGGGAGGTTACGTTTGGGACAAGGGGAGATTCATCGACAAGAAGAACGAAAAAAGGAAGGATTTTTTGGCGGGGGGATAGGCGGCGGAAGGTATAGCGCGAACGGTTCGGACCTTTTCTGCCGAGTAAACCATAAAAGAGAATAAGGATACGGAATGCCCGCCGATGGATACGACGCTTCGGCCTACTTTTGTGGGCAGAAACCTAACTGTAAAACGATTCGTCATGAGCATCATCACAATGGAAGAGTTTCAATCTGACATCGAGAGGTTCCTTGACTTGTCAGAGGAGGAAGCAGTCGTTATCACCCGCAACGATGGTAGACCAATAAAGATCGAGGCTATCAACAGCGACGACTTTTTGAGGTGTCAGGCCAAAAGATGTACGCCTTGACGCGTCAATTCCTCGCGCCGTTCGGAGGTGGTTCGAAATCACCGTGCCGACGGTGCGTGCCTACCCGAGGCGTAGCCTTCTGACTACGCTTAACTACCGCGCCAGAGGCGCATAACTACCGGGGCGAAGCCCCATAACTACTTACTAAACAGATATGAAGAAAGTATTGATCGTGTCGGGACATACCGACATCCAGCACGGCTCCGTGGTGAACCGTCGCATCCTTGAGGTGGTGAAGCGAGAGCTGCCTGAAGTAACTATTGACTCGCTGAGCGAGCATTATCCTGACTTCCGCATCGACACGGCGGCGGAGCAGAAGAAGGTGGTCGACGCCGACGTGATCGTCTGGCAATTCCCCCTCTTTTGGTACGCCAAACCGTCGCTACTGCAGCGCTGGGAGGAAGAGGTATTTACTCACGGCTTCTCGCACGGCACGAATGGCAAGGCGCTGCAAGGTAAAAAGCTCATCCTATCCGTCACCACCGGCGCCCCGGCCGAGTTCTACGCCCGCGAAGGCCGACCCAACGGCGGACTGGAAGACGTGCTCATGCCCGCCACGCAGGCTACGGTCAGCTTGACCGGCATGACGCTCGTCGATCCGGCGGTCATCACCTACGGAGTCTCCTATGCGTTCCGCAATGATCCGGAACAGGCCAAGGAGTTGGACCGCAAGGCCGACGATCACGCCGCCCGACTGGTGGCCCTGCTCCGCGACGCAGCCAAATAAACAGGGATAGAGACTTAGCGTACTGATTTGTCCTATTTGGATCGGTCGCTCCCGAAACCGCCCCTCATCGGGCGGAGGGAGTGGCCGATTGTTTTTTACCCCCTACACGTGGCTCGGAGCGAATGGCCGCGACGCGGGGAATCGTCTCAAAGAGTGTATCTTTGAGGCCGATAAAACAACATCTCAACCACTAATAGCTTAAAGAAATGGAAACAAAATCTTCATCCATCATCCGTAAGCCCGCCTTTCGGATCGCCATCGTGGCCGTAGTGCTCATCGGGCTCTACGCTTTTTTCGCGGGTACTTACAACAGAATGGTTCAGCTCGACGAGAACGTGCAAGGCGCCTGGGGACAGGTCGAAAACCAGTACCAACGGCGCGCGGATCTGATCCCCAACCTCGTCAACACGGTCAAAGGTTATGCGGCACACGAGCAGGCTACGCTCACCGCCGTCATTGAGGCGCGCGCCAAGGCCACCCAGATCACCGTCGACCCCAATCACCTCGACGAGGCCGCGCTGAAGCGCTTTTCCGCAGCGCAGGGCGAACTCTCCTCCGCCTTAGGTCGCCTCATGGCGGTATCGGAGAGCTACCCGGAGCTGAAGGCGAACGAGAGCTTCCTCATGCTCCAGTCCCAGCTCGAGGGAACCGAAAACCGCATTGCGGTGGAGAGAAAACGGTTCAACGAATTGGTGAACGTTTACAACGGCTACATCCGCCACTTCCCCAACAACTTCTTTGCGCAAGCCTTTGGCTTCCAACGCCGCGCCTATTTTGAGGCCGACAAGGAGTCGGAGAAAGCGCCCAACGTCAGCTTCTAACGCCGCAAAGGGATGACCGCGAGAAGGCTATACCAAGGGCTCGTTGTCTGGATCGTGAGCTGGCTCTCCGTCGGCCTATCGGCCCAGACGAGAGACGTTTACAGCGTAGAGGACGTGCCGAACGTGCAACTCATCGACAGTACGCGCTTCGTCTCCGACCCCAACGACGCCATCCCCGACGACGACGAGGCCGCCCTCAACCGCCGCCTCGGTCAGCTCCGCGATTCGCTCTCGGTGGAGATCGCCATCGTCGTCATCCCGGCCTATGACGTGGAGAAGTACAGCTCAGCTCGCGAATTTGCCAACGAGCTTTTCAACACCTGGGGCATAGGTGACAAGGAGACGAACCGTGGCCTCTTGATCCAGCTCGTGACCCGCGAAGACCTCCGCGAGATCACTTTCGAGACCGGCTATGGTCTCGAGGGCGAGCTGCCCGACGGCCTCTGCATGCTGATCCAGAAGCGTCGCATGATCCCGCCCATGAAGGAGGGCCGGTATGGCGAAGGACTCTTGGCCGGCCTCGAGGAGGTGCGCAAGGCACTCAGCAACGAATCGACCCTCGAGGCGGAGGAGGAGAAGAAAAGCAACACCCTCTCGGCCTTTGTCTGCTCCATCTGGTGGGCGCTCGGGCTGCTCGGCTTCGGCGGGATGCTTCGCAAACAGTGGCGTGCCGCCCGGACGGTCAAAGACTTCTCCGAGTTCAAGCAGATCGCCTGGGGGCATAACATCGCCGCGGTCTTTTCCGGCCTATTCCTCTGCCAAACGCCGATAGCGCTGCTCTACTTCCTACTCAAGCTCATTCTCCGGAAACAATTGAGGCCCCAGATCCGGTGCGAAGGCTGCGGCGCTGTCGGTCGCTTCTATCAGGAGAAGGGCTACCCGATCAAGAAGCCGAGAACGAACGGCACACTCAAGGTCTACCATTATGTCTGTCGCAATTGCGGACGGGTGAAGGCCGAGAAAGTCTTCAAGCGGACACCGGACAGGTGGAGCGGCGGCTCAAGCAGCGGCAGCTCGTTCGGTGGCGGCTTAGGCGGAGGCTTCTCGTTCGGCGGCGGAAGCAGTGGCGGCGGCGGAGGCTCCTGGGGCGGCGGTTCGAGCGGCGGCGGCGGAGCCAGCTCGCGCTTCTGACCAATCGACGCGCCCTATTCCTGCTGGCGGGAACGTAAAAAGGGTATCCACCTCCTTTTCTGGAGAGGGATACCCTTTTTCTCTGCCCTCGGGACGACGGTAAGCCCGCGGTGCTGTTCGTTTTACGACACTGCGCCGGTCACCTCGCCGAAGTGTCGCTCGGCCCACTCGATCAGCGTCGCCAGCACCGGAATAAGCGAGCGCCCAGTCTCCGTAAGCGAATACTCCACCCGGGGTGGCACCTCGGGATAAACCACACGACGAATCAGGCGGCTGCGCTCCAAGTTCTTGAGCGTCGCTGCGAGCATTTTTTGCGAGCAGTCCGCGATGCTCCGGCTCAGCTCGCTAAAGCGGAGGACGCCCCCCGGGCAGTCGTGCAACGTCCAAAGGACGAGGATAGACCACTTGTCGCCGAAGCGACTAATGACATGCCGGATGGGACAATTGGGGTAATTCGTTTTAATGTCGATCATACGTTTGGGGGATGCTATGGGCGGACAAAGGTAGAGGCGCAAACAGTCGGCGCCAAGCCCCCTCGTTAATCTCGGTTAATCTTCCAAACTGCCCCGCTGATTCCGCCCCAATTCTTACCCCCCGGTAACTGACGCACCCTCCGGTGCCTTCTTTCACAGCCCGACAAACACGGGCACCTTTGCCTCGTCAAAGAGAGACGGCTTCGCGCCGCCAATCAGAGAATCAGACACAGTAACCCTATAAAAAGAGAAAGGATAACCAGATTATGGCAAATGTGATTTTAATCGGAGCGACGGGATTCGTTGGATCGGCCGTCCTCAACGAACTGGTAGAGCGCGGCCACCACGTGACGGCTGTCGTACGTAACGCTGCCAAGCTCCCTAAGAGCTCCCAAGTAGAGGCAGTAGAAGCTGACGTAGCCGATGTGGAGAAGGTGGCCAACCTGGCACGTGGCAAGGACGCCATTATCTCAGCCTACAATCCCGGATGGGCTAACCCCGACATCAAACGGCTGATCGAGACGAACTATCCGCGCATCCTCGAAGCAGCGAAGCGGAGCGGTGTGCCCCGACTGATCATTGTCGGCGGCGCTGGTACCCTCTTCGTTAAGCCGGGGCTGCGCGTGGTGGACTCCGGCGCCATCCCTGCCGAGATCATGGATGGTGTGCGCCCCCTCGGCGACTTCTACCTGAACACGCTCACCCGTGAAACGGACATCGACTGGGTCTTCTTTTCACCTGCCGGTGAGTTTGACGCTGAGGGGAGCAAGACGGGTAAGTATCGCCTTGGCAAGGACGACTTGATCGTGGACGCTACGGGCAAGAGCCACATCTCCGTGCGAGACTACGCAGCTGCCCTCGTCGATGAACTTGAGCACCCTGCACATCACCGCACCCGCTTCACCATTGGCTACTGACATCACCGACATCTATCGGAGAGGCAACACCAAAGATCCGATGGCGAAGAGATTTCCCCCTCTTACGCCACCGGATCTTTCTCGTTTCCGCCTATACTCCGCTACAAGAAGAAGGCACTCGCCATCGTGGCCAGCAGTAGCGCGGCCAGACCGATGCAGACGGCGATGAGCAGGGCGTTGATGTATTTCGCATCTGGCTTGGTGGCTCGATGGGGGTCGGTCAGGTAGCGCTCCTTGAAGAAGAGGTACAGCCCCGGGATGGCTGTGGCCACCAGCACAAAGTCCTCGGGGATATGAAACGACCCGGCCTTCGTCAGCCCGATCAGGGCCCAGTGACAGAGCAGCAACACAAGGAAGAGGTTCACCCGACGGACGAAGAAGAGTAGCAGTCCGATGGTGAAGACCGACACGGAGCAAGGCATCACGGGCGAGGTGACCATCGGGAAGGTGAGCCCGCGCGCCAGCGAAATCAGCGGATAGACGAAGGACATGGTCAGCAGCACGCAGGCCACAAGGTCATATTTGTGCGACCGCTCAAAGGTGGTGTAGCCCGTGGCCAGATCCCACACCCAGATGGCCGCCAATAGCGCCCAGTAAAGCGCCATCACCTCGTTATAGTCACGCTCGCGGCAGCAGACAAAGTAGTAGACCACGGCCACCCACAGATAGATCGCAGCCAGGTAGACCTTCATCGCCCACTTGACCCACGGGGCGGGACGCCGTACCAGCAGCACCGTCAGGCAGATGCCCACAAGGATAAGGATCAGCTGACCGGCCCAAGTGGAGGCATTGTAATAGGCTATCGTGCGCCAGAATGTTTCCATAAGGCTTCAATGGCGCGTTAAGGAGAAGGCTCGACCGGGGAAGAGGAACATGGGGAAGGTGGCGCCGACGGCCAGTAGGAAGATGACCGTGACGGTGATCATGCCGTTGGAGAAGAACATCTCCATGTAGCGCCTGAGCCCTTCGGGATCGTTAACCCGCTGGAGGCACATGATGAGCGAGAAGACCATGTTGTAAGCGTATCGTCCGGGGATCATCGGCAGCAGGGCGGGGATGTAGAGCACCGTCATGGGGCAGTAGACCTTCTTGCCAAGCCACAGACTGCCGAAGCCGATGAGGAACGCCGCCGCCAGTGAGGCTGTGGCGATGTCTATCCCCGCATAGGTCATCAGGCAGAAGCGACACGTATGGCCCACCGCGGCCAGCAGGGCAATCATTTTGAAGGCCTTCAGGGGCGGATCGGAGATGGCTCCGAAGCCGATGCCTGCCACGGCTGCAAAGAGGGCGTCGGAGAGGATGTCGAGGGTGATCGTCAGCATATTCATAGCAGGCTACTCTTGACTAAAAGCAGGGTGAAAGAGAGTCCGATGGCGATGTTGACGATCAGCAGCGCGGCCTCTGTGAGGCGTGCGAAGCCCGTCAGGACGTGCCCCTCGACGACGTCGATCACGCCATTGATGAGCGGTACGCCTGGCACCAAGTAGAGCACGCTTGTGGCCAGGGCGATGTCGGACGTGGTGCTGAAGATGAGCGATGTGGAGGCACAGAGCGAGGCCACGAAGGCGGAGACGATGAACGTGACGTAGGGGTTGATGCCTCGCTGTTGCATCCGTTGCTTGAGGTAGAAGCCGGTCAAGGTGGACGAGAAGACGATGCCCATCGAGACCGCATCGCCGCCGAAGAGTCGGCAGAACGAGGCGTTGGCAAAGCCCACCAACAGCAGCACAAACAGCGGATGGATCATGGGCGCCGAGACGATGCGTGTGTACTCCGCCCACAGCTCATCGAGCGATAGGTGGCGGTCCGCCGCGGCCCAACTCAGGGCACTCAAGGAGGCGTTGTGCTCGAAGCTGATCGGGTGCGGGGGCACCTCCACCACCCGGTTGCTTTGCTCCGAGGTGGTGCGGTCGATCACTGTCAGAATGATGTGTTTGTGAAGGATGCTCATCTTCACGTCCGCCTCAAAAGAGCTGCCGATGCGCTTCGAGTTGCGCATGACACGCGACGTGTGCACCCCCGCCGCCATCAGGTGTGAGGCGTATTCGGCGATAAAATCGCAGAGCGACGAGAGGCTTTCTTGGGTGTGAGTCATACGGATTGCTATGCTGATCAAATTCTTCCGACCGCAAAAGTACAGCCCCGCCTCTACCCTCTACCCTCTACCCTCTACTCTCCCCACCAATCGGGATTGCCCAGAAGCAGCCACAGTGCGTCCTTTGCAGTCGAAACATCAACCCCATAAACCGCAATGAACAAGAGACTGCACAACCTTTCACTGGCCGCGCTGCTGGCCCTCCTGCTCCTCCTCCCTGCCGTCACGAAGGCGCACACGATGTGGATCGATACACCCTTCGAGGGGCACATCGGACAACCGCAAACCGTCCGCATCTTCTTCGGTGAGTTCTCCTTGAGGATGATCTCCCCCGCCGACCGCTGGTTTTCGGACATCGCCAACTGTCACCTCACCCTCCTCGCCCCCGACGGCACGCGTATCCCACTCGAGAAGGCCCCCACCGACAGCTGTTACACGGCCTCGTTCACCCCAACCACCGACGGTTGGTACCTGCTCTACTTCGAGCACACCGTCCGCGACCTCTACGAGGGCATGCGCATCACCTACGGCGCCCAATCCTGGGTGCGCGTCGGTCACCCTGACGGGTCGCCCACCGTGGCCTCACCCTTCAGCCACGGCCGACTCTTCCTGCCGCCTGCTGAGCCTTTCCGACTCGACCAGCCCGCCGCTGTCACCCTCACCGAGGGCGGCCAACTCGCCCCCTCACGCCGCCTCACCCTAACCTCCGACAAGGGTTGGCGCAAGAACCTCCGCAGCGATGCCACGACGGCCATCGCCTCCACGCCCCTCCTCTTCCCCGCCGATTACCTCTTCGAGTGGACCGACAATCCGCCCATCACAGACCCCACCCAACGCATCTCAACCGACCATCAATCGGACTACATCACCCTCAACTACTTCTTCCGGCCCTGAGGGAGCGCTTCGGAGAGCCATTCGGGGTATCGCACAGCCCCACGCAGGGGCTCTCGCCCCGAAATGGATCAAGAATCATAACTCAGTAGTTTGTGAGTTATGATTCCTGTCAGGCCTAATCATCCCATCGCAAATAGTTTATTATCTCTCCCAAGAATCATAATCCTTGTGCATTCGGCTAACGATCCTTAAAGAGAGATATTCAATCATACACAAAGGCATTATGATTCCTGGAAGAAATATTCAATCATGCACAAAGGGATTACGATGCTTGGTGAGGATAATAAAGCATTCGCAATTGGATCACGATGTCTGGCGAAGAATCATAAACTGCGAGCAATCCAATTACGATTCCCGCGAGATATAATAAGCCGAATGCACGTGACTTATTATTCTTGGCGAGCATGACGGCCGACGAGTGCTCAAGAGGCTATTCCGACCTCATAGTCACGCTCCCCAATAAATCGAAAACAGGTATCAGATTAAAAACAGCGTCTACCTTTGGGGCCGGTAATAATAAAGAACGTAAGACACGGAATGGAGTTTACAGCTAAACAGATAGCTGAGTTCCTCAACGGAACGATCGAGGGCGATGTGACAGCTAAAGTGAATGGCTTCTCAAAGATCGAGGAAGGGAAACCGGGCACCCTCACCTTCCTTGCCAACCCCAAATACGAACATTATATATATGGCACGAAGGCAGCCATCGTTCTGGTCAACGATGACTTCCATCCCTCGGCGCCCATAGAGTCCACCCTGCTGCGTGTGCCTAACGCCTACGCCGCGCTGGCCTCGCTGCTCCACTTTGTGGAACAGACCCAGACGCAAAAAGAGGGCATCGACCCCTCGGCCTTCATCGCCCCTTCGGCCCGGGTGGGCGCGGGCGGCTATGTGGGGCACTTCGCTTACATCGGTGAGCATAGCGTCATCGGCCGCGGCTGCCGCATCTATCCGCACGCTTACATCGGCGACAATGTCCAGATCGGTGACGACACGATCGTCTATCCGCACGTCACCATCTACAACGGCTGCGTCGTCGGCTCCCGCTGCATCCTGCATGCAGGCGCCGTCGTCGGCTCGGACGGCTTCGGGTTTGCACCCGAGAACGGGACCTACCGCAAGATTCCACAGCTGGGCAACGTGGTCATTGAGGACGAAGTCGAAGTGGGCGCCAACACCACCATCGATCGCGCCGTGATGGAGTCCACCACCATCCATCGGGGTGTCAAGCTGGACAACCTAATTCAGATCGCACACAACGTACAGATCGGCGAGAATACCGTCATGGCCTCGCAAGTCGGTGTGTCAGGATCGACGAAGGTGGGCCGTCATTGCATGATCGGCGGGCAAGTCGGCCTGGGTGGGCACATCCACATCGGCGACGGCACCCAGATCGGCGCCCAATCGGGCATCATCAGCAACATCGACGCCGGATCGCGCGTCATGGGCTCACCCGCCATGCCCCTCAAGACCTTCTTCCGATCCAGCATCACCCTGCGTAAACTGCCAGATATGTACCTTGAGATCGACCGCCTGCGTAAGGAGGTCGAAGAGCTGAAAAAGAGATTATGAACCCCCATTAAATAACGATCATACACCCACACATCATGCAAAAGCAAAAGACACTCGCGTCCGAATTTTCACTGCAAGGCAAAGGCCTGCATACGGGCCTCGACATACACATCACCTTCAAACCCGCCCCTGAAAATCACGGCTACCAAATCCGACGCACCGATCTGGAGGGTGCACCCATCGTCGAAGCACTGGCTGAGAACGTGATCAACACCCAGCGTGGCACCGTGGTGGGAAAGAAGGACGTGCAGATCAGCACCATCGAACACGCCATGGCTGCGCTCTATGCCTGGGAAGTGGACAACTGCCTGATCGAAGTCGACGCCCCCGAGTTCCCCATCCTTGACGGCAGCGCACACCCCTTCTCCGAGGGCATCCGTAGCGTGGGCCTCACGGAGCAAAATGCACCACGCGACTACTATATCGTGCGCCACAAAATGGAAGTCAAAGACGAGAAGACCGGCTCGTCGCTCACCATCCTGCCCGACGACCGGTTCAGCATGAACGTGCTGATCGACTTCGATTCGCCCGTCCTCTCCAACCAATACGCCACCCTCTCCGACCTCAGTCAGTTCGCTGACGAGATAGCGGCCTCACGCACCTTCGTCTTCGTCCGCGAGATCGAAATGCTCCTCCGCAACGGACTCATCAAGGGGGGCGACCTCGATAACGCCATCGTCATCTACGACCGCGAAATGCCGCAGGCGGAGCTCGATCGCATCGCTGACGAACTGGGTCTGCCACACAAGAGTGTCTGCGAATTGGGCTATGTAAACAACAAGCCTCTGGCCTACGCCAACGAGCCCGCACGACACAAACTGCTCGACGTGATTGGCGACCTCGCCCTCATCGGCAAACCCATCAAGGGCCACATCATCGCTACCCGACCGGGCCATAAGATCAACAACCAACTGGCGCAGGTGATCCGCAAAGACATCAAGCTGAATAGCATCCAAGCCCCCGTCTACGACCCGAACCGCGAGCCGCTGATGGACATCAACCGTATCCGCGAGCTCCTGCCCCACCGTTACCCCTTCCTCTTGGTCGACAAGATCATCGAGATCGGCGGCGACTACATCGTGGGCATCAAAAACGTGAGCGTCAACGAACCCTTCTTCCAGGGCCACTTCCCGCAGGAGCCGATCATGCCAGGCGTCTTGCTCGTCGAGGCCATGGCACAGACAGGCGGGCTCTTGGTGCTGAACTCCGTCGACGAACCGGAGCGTTACTCGACGTATTTCATGAAGATCGACGGCGTCAAGTTCCGCCAGAAAGTTGTCCCCGGTGATACACTCATCTTCCGCCTCCAGCTCATATCGCCCATCCGACGCGGCATCTCCACGATGAAGGGCTACGTCTTCGTCGGCGAGAAGGTGGTGTGTGAGGCAGAGTTCATGGCTCAAATCGTCAAAAACAAGTAAGCCGACATGCACGCACCCACAGCCGTCATCCACCCCGAAGCCCGCATTGGCCAAGGCGTGACCATCGATCCCTTCGCATACATCGAGCGCGACGTCGTCATTGGCGACGGATGTCACATCTACCCCCACGCCGTCATCCTCAACGGTGCACGCATCGGCCGTGACTGCCGCATCTTCCCCGGAGCCGTTATCTCTGGCATCCCCCAAGACCTGAAGTTTGCGGGCGAAGACACCACCGCCGAGATTGGCGACCGCACCACCATCCGCGAATGCGTCACCATCAACCGTGGCACCGCCTCGAAAGGCCGCACCGTGGTGGGCAGCGACTGCCTGATCATGGCCTATTCGCACGTGGCACACGACTGCGTCGTACACAACCATGTGATTATCGGCAACGCCTCACAGATCGCTGGCGAGGTGGAGATCGACGACTTTGCCATCCTCAGCGGCAGCGTCCTTGTGCACCAGTTCACGCGCATCTCACAGCACGTGATGATCCAAGGTGGATCACGCGTTGGCAAAGACATCCCCCCCTACACGCTGATCGGTCGCGACCCGATCGTCTACTGCGGCATCAACATCGTTGGCCTACGTCGACGCGGCTTCTCCAATCAGCAGGTCTACCTCATTCAGGACATCTATCGCACCCTCTACACCCGCGGCCTCAACAACACCGACGCCTTGCAGGCCATCGAAACCGAATACGAGCCCGGTGCGGAGCGCGACTTGATCCTTAACTTCATCAAGCATTCCAAACGCGGCATCGTCCGCGGATCCATCGATGAATAGAGGGTAGAGGGTAGAGGGTAGAGGGTAGAGCCGGGTACATGAGGCGACTCTCTATTCTCCACCATCTACTCTCTACCCTCCACTCTCTACCATCCACTCTCTACCCTCTATACCCTCTAACTATGGTTTACCGATTCCTACTTGTTTCTGACGAAGTCGAAGACTTCAAGCGCGAGATACAAATCGACGCCGAGGCCACCTTCCTCGACCTCCATCAAGCCATCCTCCAGGCTGTCGACTTCCAGCCCGTGGAGATGAGCAGCTTCTTCATCTGCGACGACGACTGGACACGCCGCACCGAGATCACCCTCGTCGACATGGGCGCACCCACCGACACCGACACGTGCCTCATGGAAGACACGCGGCTCGAGGAGCTGCTCGAAGACGAGCACCAGCGACTCATCTACGTCTTCGACTACATGTTCGACCGCGCCTTCTACATGGAGCTTCGCGAGATCATCACCGGACGCACCCTCCGGGAGGCCGTCTGCACACGCTCCGTCGGCGATCCACCCGAGCAAGCCTTCACCGAAGAAGAGCTCGAAAAGGATCTCGGCAAGACACTCACCCCGACCGCCACCGCCACCGGCGAAGACTTCTACGGCGACTCCGAGTATGACGACGACGAACTGGATCGTGAGGGCATGGGCGGCTTTGAGGATGGCGACAGCGTCAGCCTCTCCGACTTAGAAGAGCGCTATTGAGCCACCTCTACCGAGGCCCAGTACCCGGCCAAACTTCCCCGGCCTCGGTGAGGCCTTGATCTTCTTTTCGCTCCCTTTTCTTGCATCAAGGGGCGGCTGCGGCCGCCAGCGAAGTTTGCCTGGTACCCGGTCAAGTTGGCCGGCGTCCCTGACGCCCTCGCGGACAGGATAACCTCCCCACTTTACCCATTGACAACGACGACGTCCCCCACCCTCCTCGTCCTGCTCGGCCCCACCGGCGTGGGCAAGACGGAGCTCAGTCTGCGGCTGGCCGAACGCCTCGGCAGCCCTATCCTCTCGGCCGACTCCCGACAGATCTATCGCGGCATGCCCATCGGCACAGCCGCCCCCACGGCCGACGAACGCGCCCGCGTCACGCACTACTTCGTCGACCTCCTCGACCCCGCCGAACCGTACAGTGCCGCACGCTATGAAACGGAGGCCCTGGCGCTCCTTACGACCCTTTTCACGACCCACGCTGCCGTCCTCCTCACCGGCGGATCGATGATGTACATCGACGCCGTCTGTCAGGGCATCGACGACATCCCCACCGTACCCACCGACATCCGCGCCGCCGTCCTGGCGGACTATGAGCGCCTCGGACTCGACGCCCTGCTCGACGAGCTCCGACAGGCCGACCCCGTGCACTTCGCCGAGGTCGACCGCCGCAATCCGCGCCGTGTCATCCACGCCGTCGAAATCTGCCGCACCGCCGGCCGCCCCTATTCCGACTTCCGCACGCGTACCGTCAAAGTGCGCCCCTTCCGCATCCTCAAGATCGGGCTCGTCCGCCCGCGCGAAGAGCTCTTCCGTCGCATCGACGCCCGCGTCGACCAAATGATGGCCGACGGCCTCCTCCGCGAGGCCCGCGCCCTCTACCCCCAGCGTCACCTCAACGCCCTCAACACGGTCGGTTACAAAGAGCTTTTTCAGCATTTCGACGGCCAACTCTCGCTCGACGAGGCCGTGGCCCGCATCAAGCGCAACACCCGCGTCTACGCCCGCAAGCAGCAGACCTGGTTCCGCCGTGACGCCTCCATCACCTGGTTCCACCCGGACGACACGGCGCACATCCTCCGTTTCCTCCGCGAAACGCTCTGACATCTAATACTCCAGAAACCCACCCTGATTCTGTACCGAAACCGTTCGAGAATGCTCCAGAAACACCGATTCTGCGCTGAAACCGCGCGGGAATGCTTCAGAAACACCGATTCTACGCTGAAACCGCGCGGGAGAATACGCCCGCACGTAAAAAAGGCACCCCCACACGCGGTGGAGGTGCCTTTTTCTTGACACGTAACCTCTGGAAATGACGGAGCGTCACACGACGGCCGGAGAATCATTCGGGGAAACCGTTCTCAGGCCATCAGGCAGGATACGGAATGAGCTCCTATCGCTTGCTACACGTAGCTCAAATTGCTTCTCACTATAGGCTGCGCCAGCCCATGAACATCTTCACGGTCTCCGGGTCGTTGTGGTCGAAGAAGAGGCTGTGAGCGGTGTCGAGCCGTTCGATGCGTGCCATCTCGTCTGGCGTGAGCTTAAAGTCGTAGATCTGGAAGTTCTCCGCCATGCGTTCGCGGCGCACAGATTTGGGAATGATGATTACGCCGCGCTGTGTGAGGTAACGCAGGGCGACTTGTGCCACGCTCCGGCCGTGCGCCTGGCCGATCTCTGCCAACGTAGGGTTGGTGAAGAGGCCATTGCGCCCCTCAGCCAGTGGGCCCCATGACATGATCTTGGTGTCGAACTCGTCCATGTACTTCTTGGCGCGGATCTGCTGATAGAAGACGTGTGTCTCCACTTGATTTACGGCCGGCACTACCTCCACGTTGCTGGCGAGGTCGATGAAGTGGTTCGGCTGGAAATTGCTCACGCCAATGGCGCGCAGCTTGCCCGCGTGATAGGCCTCCTCGAGGGCGCGGTAAGCGCCATAATAGTCGCAGAAGGGCTGGTGAAGCAGCATGAGGTCGATGTAATCCGTTTGTAAGCGCTTCAGACTGTCATCGATGCTGGCTCGGGCGCGCTCGTAGCCATAGTTGCTGATCCACACTTTGCTGACGATAAAGACCTCGTCGCGCTTGAGGCCACTCTTCTTGACGGCCGCGCCCACACCTTCCTCGTTGTGGTAGGCCTGCGCCGTGTCCACCATGCGGTAGCCCACGCTGAGGGCGTCGCTCACGCAGCGTTCGGCCTCGGCCGGTTCCACCTGATACACGCCGTAGCCCAGCTGCGGCATCTTTACTCCATTATTCAATGTGATGGTTTCCATTTCTTCTTTTACTCCTTTCTATTCTATGTCTATTTGCATCGCAATCGCGTCACACGATGCCGGAGAAGCCCATGAAGGCCATGGCCAGCAGGCCGGCGGTGAGGAGCGCGATGGGGATGCCTTTCATCGCCGCGGGGACGTTCAGGCGCGAGAGCTGCTCGCGGATGCCGGCGAAGATGATGAGCGAAAGCGCGAAACCGATGGCCGTCGAAAAGGCGAAGACGATGGACTGCGGCAGGTTGTAATCCTTCTGAATAACGAGGATGGCGACGCCAAGGATGGCGCAGTTGGTCGTGATCAGCGGCAGGAAGACGCCGAGGGCTTGGTAGAGCGCGGGGGAGACTTTCTTGAGGATGATCTCCACCATCTGCACCAAGGCGGCGATGATGAGGATGAAGACGATGGTCTGTAGGTAGGCCAACCCGAAGGCGTCGAGGATGTATTTCTGGATCAAGAAGGTGACGATCGTGGAGATGGTGAGGACGAACGTCACGGCCATGCCCATGCCCATCGCTGTGTCGATCTTTTTCGACACGCCCAGGAAGGGGCAGATGCCGAGGAATTGCGACAGGACGATGTTGTTGACAAAGACGGCGGCGATGAAAATGATGATGTATTCCATAAGGGCGGGGGGTTATTTCTTCAGTTTATTGACGATGGCGATAAGGTAGCCCAGGGCGATGAAGGCGCCGGGGGCGAGGACGAAGAGCAGGGCGCCGTAGTGCTCGGGGAAGAGGGTGAGCGAGAAGGCGCGGCCGGTGCCGAGGAGCTCGCGGCAGGTGCCGAGCAGGGTGAGGGCGAGGGTGAAGCCGACGCCAATACCGATGCCGTCGCAAGCAGAGGCTACGACGCCGTTTTTCGAGGCGAAGGCTTCGGCGCGACCGAGCACGATGCAGTTCACCACGATCAGCGGGATGAAGAGACCGAGGCTCTTGTAGAGTTCGGGCATGTAGGCCTGCATGCACATCTGGAGGATGGTCACGAAGGAGGCGATAACGACGACGTAGACGGGGATGCGCACCTCGTCGGGCACGAGCTTCTTGATGGCCGAGATGGCGGCGTTGGAGCAGATGAGCACGAAGGCGGTGGCCAAGCCCATGCTCATGCCGTTGATGGCCGAGGAGGTGGTGGCCAGCGTGGGGCACATGCCCAGAAGGAGGGCGAAGGTGGGATTCTCGGTGATCATCCCATTCTTGATGACTTTGAGGTAGTTCATAGTCCGGGGGGGTTATTTGCTGTGAGACGTTGAGGCGGTCGAATCGGCAGCCGTTTGTTGGGTGGCGCCGGAGGCACCGTCGGCTTTGGCGTCGCCCTTGCCAGCACCTTGTGCGTAGGCGGCATAGGCGCGGTTGATGGCGTCGAGGAAGGCGCGTGAGGAGATGGTGGCGGCCGTGATGGCGTCTACTTCGCCGCCGTCTTTCGATACTTTCAGCGCGCCGCCCTTCATGTCGCGCCCGAGGACGCTCTGCTTGCCTTTATCCGTGCGGAACCACTCCTCCATCTTCGATCCGAGGCCGGGGGTCTCGTTGTGCTCGAGCACGGAGTAGTTGACGATCTTCTGGTCCGCGTCGAAGCCGACCATGATGCGGATCTCGCCGCCGAAGCCCTTCTTGGTGTTCGTCTCTACGGCGGCACCGACCAGCTTGCCGCCCTTCTTGGCGGGATAGATGGTGAGCGAATCGCCGTCGGCTGTGGCGGCCCTGTATTGTTCGGCCGAGGGGTCGTTGTCGAACTCGGGCGCCACCTTCTTAATGGCTTCTTGCAGGGCGGCTGCTTTGGCGGCGGCGATTTTATCCTCGG
>ERZ772957.306-NODE-306-length-41171-cov-15.027848_pt1 | contig 41171 bp, 31 predicted proteins | sample MGYA00580682_ERZ772957 | MGnify/ENA primary metagenome ERZ772957 (study PRJEB29015, sample SAMEA2737921) | human oral metagenome | biome: human oral; feature: human-associated habitat; material: dental | place: China | collected 2025 ... | reverse complement strand
GAAATCACCGCGGGTTAACACCAATGGAGGTTATGATGGATATATTCGCTAGACAACAGGCCAAGCCATTCTTTCTGGTGCTCATCCGGCTAGTGGTCATGGCGGCATTGGCGCTTGCGACCTACGGCGTCCTCAGTGTGACGGGTATTAGCAGGGATTTTCCGCCGACCGATACTATCTATTTCCCGTTTGTCACTATTATCTGCGGTGTCGTTATTTGGCGCACGTTTCGTCAATACAACGTCTCGTTCTGGGCTTATCTTGGTTTTGAGAGGCATCGGATAGGGAAAGATATTGCGTGGGGGCTGCTTTGGCTGGTTGTCACATATATCCCATTGATTCTCACCTTGATGGGGGCAATGTACCTCATGTTTGGTGCCGACATGTTCAACCATTTTGAGCAGATATTCAGCAAGTCAAGCCCGCAACTGCCCGGCGGCGCCATCGCAACAATAAGCATATTGAGCGCAATTATGTTTCTTGCCAATGCGCCGATTGAAGAAATCATTTATCGCGGTTGGCTGCAAACTGGTCTCACGCACCGCTATGGCGCTGTGGTTGCCATTATTATTCAGGGGCTGCTATTTGGGTTGCAGCACACCATGTTTGCTATCGACGTTCGGGGCATGGTGGTCTATGGATTTGCGTTCTTTGCGTGGGGTGTTACCGCCGGCATCATTGTGCATAAGCAAAGGCGTCTGGCACCCATGGTTATCGCGCACTGGATTGTCAACCTGATTTTTGTGGTGGGGCCCATGCTCGCGGTCGGATTCGCGGCGCTGTGAGCTGCTAAAACAACCAAGGCAGGGATACGAATCCCGGTTATGTAAGGAGAGATACCAGCATCATGTACCATGCCCGGCCAGAAGTCGCTGAGGAACGATTCGATCAGCTGGTGAAATTTCTGGAAGAGCATGGCGAAACAGGCATTGCACGCCAGGCGCAGAACGTGAAGGAATCCGGTGGCATCCGCGAAGCACTGCATTTCATTACCGACAAGGCTGCCGAGGGGTTTGCCACCACGTCCTGCCAGGAGGCCACACCGCTTATCCTGCTCACCACCATCGGAATCATGCAGACGCTACCACCCCACTAGATTGTGGCTCACATGCCAAGGTGAAGGTCGCAGAGCCGACAGGGCTCGGGGAGGCGCTATCAAGCCCAGACGAGAAAAGCACCGGCAGAGAGCAACCGTCACCGCCCTACCACATTGGTCAGCAGACAGTGTATAGTCACCATATGCTGACTATTGCTTCTCGGCTGGACGTCATGAATCGCCTGGGGCGGGCCATGGCGGACGGCACTCGATCACGTATTCTCCTATCGCTCCTGGAGAAACCCGGATACCCGGCCCAACTGGCCCAGGACCTGGAGCTTACTCGAACAAATGTTTCTAACCATTTGGCCTGCCTGCGGGGCTGCGGAATCGTGGTCGCCATCCCGGAGGGCCGGCGGACCCGCTACGAAATTGCGGACCCGCACATCACGCGGGCGTTGGAATCGCTCATGGACGCGGTGCTGATGGTAGACGAATCGCTGCCATGCGTCGACGACTGCTGCGCCCCCGCACCGGCAAAGGGGAAAGCATGAGTGGCGAAGAAACCAGTGCGTGCGGCTGCTCCTGCGGCACCCCCAAGCCCCTATTTGACGAGCCGGAAGAGCATGGACCCTGGTGGAAAGACACCGAACTCATGTTCCCCATCGCCGCCGGCGTGTTCTGCATTACGGGCTTCGTCCTAGACCACACGGTCTCCCCCACCGCCGCCCTCGCCTGCTACTGGGTGGCGCTCATTGCTGGCGGGTGGACGTTCATCCCCGGCTCCCTCCGGCAGCTCGTGGCCGGCAGGGGGCGTGCACGGATGGGGGTGGGCTTGCTCATGACCATTGCCGCCATTGGGGCCGTGCTATTGGGGCACGTCGGGGAGGCCGCGGCCCTGGCGTTCCTCTTCTCTATTTCGGAAACCCTGGAGGATCGGGCCATGGACCGGGCCCAGCAGGGCCTGCGGGCGCTGTTGTCGCTCATGCCCAATACCGCCCGGGTGGTCCGCAATGATGCGGAAACCACGGTGCCAGCATCGGAGGTACAGGCGTCGGATGTACTGGTCGTGGGCGCCGGGGAGCGGGTGGCCACGGACGGTACGGTGATTGCGGGGCAGTCGTGGTTGGACACGTCCGCGATCACGGGCGAGTCCATTCCGGTCGGGGTTTCTCCTGGTAGTAGCGTTTCGGCTGGCTCGGTGAATGGTTCGGGCACGCTGCGGATTCGGGCCACATCGAATGGCCTGGATAATTCGTTGACGCAGATCGTGCGCCTGGTGGAACAAGCCCAGTCTGCGAAGGGAGAGCGGGCGCGGTTCGCGGATCGGGTTGCCCGGCCCCTGGTGCCGGCGGTGCTGGTGGCGTCGCTGCTGATTGTGTTGTTTGGGTTCCTGGTTGGCGATCCCGCGACGTGGACGCAGCGGGCGTTGGTGGTGTTGGTGGCGGCGTCGCCGTGCGCGATGGCGATTGCGGTGCCTGTGACGGTGATTTCGGCGGTGGGGGCCGCGAGTAAATTGGGGGTGGTCATCAAGTCTGGGGTGGCGTTTGAGCAGTTAGGCACGATTCAGACGGTGGCCTTTGATAAGACGGGCACGCTGACCGAGAACAACCCGCGGGTTGTTGCCACCCACTTTGTGGTCGATGATGCCCTGCCCATGGCTGCGGCGGTGGAGTCGGCGTCGTCGCACCCGTTGTCGCGGGCGATCGTGGCCGCGGCCACCGAACCCGGCACCAACAACACCGATATCGCCTTGACTGCGCACGAGGTGCAGGAACAGCCAGGTCAGGGTCTCATTGGCATGGTAGAGGGAAAACGCGTTCGGGTGGGCAGCCCCAGGTGGATTCCCACGGATGGGGCCAATGGGTTGGCCAACCGGGTGGCGGAGATGTCCCAGGCCGGCATGAGCGTGGTTGTGGTGGAGGTCGACGGAACGCCTGCAGGTGTCCTGGGGATTCGGGACGAGTTGCGCCCGGAGGCAGCGGCCGCGGTTCAGGCATTGGCGGATCAGGGCATGCGGTCGGTCATGCTCACCGGCGACCAGGAGGTGACTGCCCAGGCGATCGCCGCACAGGCGGGTATTCCATCGGATCGGGTGTGGGCGGGGCAATTGCCTGCGGATAAGGCCCGGGTCGTTGCGGAGCTCGTCGATAAGTCCCCCACCGCCATGATTGGGGATGGTATCAATGATGCGCCGGCGTTGGCGGCTGCGACCGTGGGGATTGCCATGGGCGTGACCGGCAGCGATGCGGCGATCGAGTCGGCGGATGTGGCGTTTACCGGGTCGGATGTGCGGCTCATTCCGGTGGCGTTGGCGCATGCACGGCGGGGTCGGCGGATCATGACCAGCAATATTGGGTTGGCGTTGGCGATCATTGTGGGGTTGTTCCCGCTGGCATTGTTTGGCGTTTTGGGGTTGGCCGCGGTGGTATTGGTGCACGAGGTTGCGGAGGTCATCGTTATTGGCAATGGGTTGCGGGCCGGCCGGATGCCGCGGCAGCTGACCGCGCTCCCCGAGCCCACCACGGCCAAACCCCCGCAAGTTATTACTGCACAATAGCTACACGCTTGGTATGCGGGCGTGTACACTGGGGTGCCACACCCGAACGAGAGATGAAAGTGTGATTACTATGTCCCTGGTTTTTGTTACTGGTGCGGCGAGTGGCGTGGGGTTGTTGACCGCCCGTGAGCTTATCGACGATGGTCACGATGTGGTGATTCATGCCCGCAACCCGGAGCGGCTCACCGGTGAGGTCACCGAGATTGTCGATAAGGTGCGGGGTGTGGTGTACGGCGACCTCGATAATGTCACCGGTGTGGAGACGGTGGCGGCCTCCGCTAACGAATACGGCGCGTTCGATGCGGTGATTCATAATGCTGGTTCGGACAACGAGCAGAAAACCTTTGCGGTGAATGTGGTCGCCCCCTATGTACTATCGGCCTTGATGACGCGACCAAAGCGGATCGTGACAGTGAGCAGCGTCATGCATGTGAATGGGTCGCCGGAGGCCCTACCGAACGCATTTGCGACCGGCATCATCGACTACTCGAATTCGAAACTGTTTGTGACTGCACTGATGATGGGGCTTGCTCGGCATTGGCCAGATGTCATGGTGCATAGCGTGCATCCCGGCTGGGTACCGACCCGCATGGGTGGCCCATCGGCCACCGACGACCTGGATTTGAGCTATCGCACCCAAACCTGGTTGGCCACCGCCCCGGAGTCGGATATTATGCCGCGGACCGGGGGTTATTGGTTCCATAAACAGGTGCAAAATCCACACTCGGCAACGTTGGATCCGGCGTTTCAAGATGAGGTGCTGCACGGACTGAAGGAATACACCGGGGTGGAGTTACCGCTGTAGCGCCTGTCACAGGTGTTGGTATTTTCGCCGCCATTTGCGATCGGCCCGCCGCGCCAACCGGTGTTTGTGGGCGCGGGTCACGTAGGGGGCGTGGCCGCGCGGCGGGTTGAAGTCGCCGGTTTCATTGCGCTTTAATGCTAATTGCCTGCGGCACTCTTTTTGTAGGTAGGGGTATTCCTCGGCAATCCGATTGAGCGCCTGCCAGAGGATAAACACGTAGAAGTCCCGACGCCCTTCGGTGGCGCTGACCAGCTGCTCGTAGTTGGTGCCCATGTGGCGGAGGTAGTTCACCATGAGGCGTTCTTTGGTGCCGGTGGGGCAGTCGCCGAGCAGGCCAACCTGGTATTTTTGGATTTCGGGGCTTTCGTCGGGGTATTCGCGTTCCACATAATGCCAGAGGGCGGCGCGGAGTAATCCGACTTTGGACAGGCCGATAAAGTTGGGGTCGACATAGAATTGTTGCAAGATGTGGGTGAGGGTTTCGCCGTCGCGGTGTAGCCCCCGGCGTCGCCAAGTATCAACCTTGAATTCGAATGAATCTTCGATTTCTTTGACGCGGTCGCGCCGGTATAGCACATCGGCCGCCCCACCACTATGGGGCATCACCCTATCGGGGATGGGCAAAAATTTTTCGATAGCAATACTATCCCAGCCGCGACTGACGCAGATCCACCCGCGAGAAAAATATTGCGGTACGGTTTCTCTAGAAATTTTCGGCGTTGTGTCCTTGCTCATGTTCCACACCTCACTTTTCTCCCCATAGTAGCGTCGTGGCACGAAGCCAGGCCGCCAGTCGCCCCCATTACCCCCTAGCTGCAAATATGCTATTTTGCTGTGGGCTGGGGAATAAGGAAACGGCGCCACCCGATGATGGCGCCGTGTTTTATGAGCAAGATTGTGGCTCACGTCATGAACGATTTGCTTTAAGGAGCCTCGTTGGCGTTACCCTTCTTCCAGGTTGCCCAGTCCAAGTTCCAGTCACCCAAACCGTCATACACGCTTAGTTGTTCCCCAGCAGTGTTCTTCACGTTAACAATGTCACCGCGCTTCACAAAGTTTTGGAACCATGCTGCGTTTTCTTCGCTGACGTTCACGCAACCATGCGAGGTGTTGGTGTTGCCCTGTGCCCACACCGACCAGGGGGCGGCGTGCACGAAAATGCCGGAGTACGACATTTGAGTAGCATACTGCACCGGGGTGCGGTAACCACCGTTTTCCAGAGACAGACCGTAAGAGGTGGAGTCCATCACGATTGATGGGTAAGAATCACCAATCATGTAAATGCCCTTCGGGGTCGGCCATGCTGGCGAACCCAATGACACCGGCATGGATTTCACTTCCTTGCCATCCTCGTATACGGTCATCATCTTGGTGTTGTCATCCACGACGGCTTCCACCTTATTACCAATGGTAAACGAGGCTTTATTGCCGTTAGACGCATATGAGCTATCACCAATTTTGACACCATAAAGATCGGCATCAACCTTCACCTTGGTGCCGGGTTCCCAGAATTTTTCTGGGCGCCACCGAACTTCCTGGTTGGAAATCCAATAGAACGCACCCTCAACCTTGGGCTCGGTTTCGATCTTAATGGCCTTCTCCACAGCCTTACGGTCACGGACGATGGAATCAAACCGCACCCCGATGGTTTGGGCCACCCCAACAGTGGACCCATCTAGGGGGGAGAGAGAGTTTTCCGCTAAATTATTCGCCTCAATGGTGGAGAACTTTGTCGTGCTCTTTTTGCCATTCTTATCTTCAGCAGTAATGGTGTAATTACGGTTAAAACCTAATTCCTCCGCGGTAGACCAGGACATTTTGTCGTCGGAAAGCTTGCCTTTGACCTCATTGCCATCCTCATTGGTCATAGAGACCTTTTTTAAACCTTTGTCCTGCGATTTTACCTCAACGGTATCCCGTGGAGAAACGCCAGTCGCGCCGTCTTTCACACTAGCCTTAGGGGCATTGACCTTCGGAGCTTCCGAGGCTTTTGCCGCGCTAGACTTGTCGCCCACATCGGTGGCCGACCCCTGCTCAACTGTGCATGCACCCAGCAATAAAGCCGAGCTGCACAGAAACGCCACAATCGTCTTCTTCGCAGACCTGCGCGAGACCTTCATTTTCTTCAGATTTCCTGCCTTCTAGTGACTAAAGCCGAACCGACTAAAAATCAGTTCGGTTTGTGCGTCATATTCTAAACCCAAATTCTAGCCATAACGCGATTTATTAAGGAACTGTTGCCAGATCGTAACCGGAAGCGGACACGTCCACAACAACGGCACAGGTAAACGGGGATTTTTTCAGACTCCCCCACGGGGGTCTGTCTGAAAGAGGAATCCACCCCCATATATTCTGACCACAGGCTCCACCTTAGCATCGCCCTCAGACACAAAACCCTATGATGCGTCACCTTGGCGGACGCAGGCTAACCCCGCTAGCCCCATTCTCTTTCCCTTTCGGCCATAAACTCGCCACAAACCTATTCCGAACTTACCATGAACCCCCACCCTAACCCACTTTGGAAAATTGATGGTGAGCAGGCAATATTCGGCCGGTTTTGCAAAAATTCGAAAGTGCTGTTATTGTTTTCTTCGTTGCCCCGGAGGTTAAAACTTCCAGGTAGTGCAGCAAGCGCCATTAGCTCAATTGGTAGAGCAACTGACTCTTAATCAGTGAGTTCGGGGTTCGAGTCCCTGATGGCGCACAAATTGATTTTTACCCCCGTTAGGTCATATGACCAGCGGGGTTTCTTTTTGCCATTATATATTTTCACCCCCGTTTCCGACAATATACAGGGGTTTATCCCACAATACTGCTCAGACATAATGGGGGTGGGATAACCGACTGCTACTTCCCCCCTCCCTATCGGACAAGTGCCGAACAAAAACGCGGTATCGTCGTCACCCTAACCGCAAAGGTCACGCACCGTTCTCACCCGGCGCGTGGGCCAGCGACGTGCACCTTATGGGATGCCAGGAACTCCTCATGCCCCTAATCGGTGATTGTTACCCTCCACTATGCTGGAGCTCATGCGTGCATTAGTAATTGTTGATGTTCAGAATGATTTTTGTCCCGGCGGCGCCTTGGGGGTTGCCGGCGGAACGGCGGTGGCTGAGGGCATTGCCGAATGGGTGAAGGCGAAGGATTATCCGGTGGTGGTGACGACCCAGGATTGGCATATTGATCCGGGTGCGCATTTTAATGCCGAGCCGGATTTTCGGGATTCGTGGCCGGTGCATTGTGTCGCGGGGTCGCCCGGCGCCGAGTTGCATTCAGCGTTGGCGGATGTGCCGGTGACCGCAGCATTTTTCAAGGGGCAGCATTCGGCCGCATATTCGGGTTTCGAGGGGGCAACCAATGATGGTGTTGGGTTAGCTGACTGGTTGCAGGCGCATGATGTGGACATCATTGATGTGGTGGGGATTGCCACGGATTATTGTGTGCGGGCCACGGTTTTGGATGCGCTGCGTGAGGGTTTTGAGGTGCGGGTGCTCACCGATTTAGTGGCGGCTGTGGCCGACGAGACCGGTGAGGCCGCGCTGCAAGAAATGGTGGGCGCTGGGGCCCAGTTGGCGTAACGGAAGGGCTAACTATCGCGGGCGACAAGTAGTTGGCGGAGTTCTTTGAGCTCTTTACGACGCTTCGCCGAGCGCGCCATGGTCAATACTACGAGGCCAACCACGACGGCGCTCACGCCCGCTACAATTTTTTGGATTTCTGGGTCTTGTAGCTTGGCGACCATCACTGTTTTGACGTCTCCGGCGACGTTGGTGGGCTTGGCGCGATCGATAATTTCGTCTAGCGTTTGGGCCAGATTGCGGCGATTGCGGTCGATATCGCGCTGAATATCATTAATATTGCGTGCCACGGAAAAACTCCCTGTTGGTCATTTGTGTATTTCTTTCTCCTACACCTTAGCCAAAAACTCAGGAAATGTGGACAAACAGGTAGAGTTAGGCGCATGAGTGAAAATATGCGTCTGAAACCTGGCGCTGTTGCCCCGGCGTTTAGCCTCCCGAATGATGCGGGTGAGACCACGTCATTGGCTGATTATGCAGGTGAACGGGTGATCGTTTATTTTTACCCCAAGGCGAACACTCCCGGCTGCACAAAGGAGGCGTGTGATTTTCGGGATTCGTTGGCGCAGTTGAATGGTGCGGGGGTTGCGGTGGTGGGGATTTCGCCGGACCCGCCGGAACAGCTTGCGAAGTTTCGGAAGGATCATGGGTTGACGTTTCCGTTGCTTTCCGACGTCGACAAGGCGGTGATGCGGTCGTATGGCGCATTTGGGGAGAAAAAGAATTACGGTAAAGTAGTGCAGGGTGTTATCCGGTCCACTTTTGTGGTGGGGGCTGATGGCACGATTGAAAAGGCGCTATATAACGTGCGTGCCACTGGTCATGTGGCGCGGATATTAAGGGAGCTTGGTTTTAACTAGTCTGGTGATGGGCGGTGATGACTTGGATCTGAATGCGGCGGAGAAGATTCTTCAACCTCGCCGGCGGCCGGCGCAGCAACGATCCCGGGCGAAGTATTCCCGCATACTCGCAGCCGCCCGGAGTGTGCTTGTTGATATGGGGTTCGAGTCGTTTACGTTCGACGAGGTGGCGAAGCGGGCCGAGGTACCCATTGGCACGTTGTACCAGTTTTTTGCCAATAAGTATGTGTTGATTTGCGAGTTGGATCGGGAGGACACTGCTGACACGGTGGCGGAGTTGCAGCGGTTTGCCGACCAGGTTCCGGCCTTGCAGTGGCCGGATATTCTTGATGAGTTGATCGACCATTTGGCCGACATGTGGCGGGCGGATCCTTCCCGGCGGGCGGTGTGGCATGCGGTGCAGTCCACCCCGGCGACTCGGGCGACGGCTGCAGCCACGGAGCAGCCGGTGTTGGCGTTGTTGGCGGAGGTGTTGCGGCCGTTGGCGCCAAATGCGAGCCGGAATGAGCGGTTGACCATTGCGGGGCTGCTGGTGCATACCATGGTGTCGTTGTTGAATTATTCGGTGCATGATGAGCACATGACGGATCATATGTTTCATGCCACGGTGGATGAGATTAAGCGGATGCTCATCGCCTACTTGTTTGCGGTGGCAACCAGCTAGCCGGGTTGGTTCCCTGTGGGGAGGGTGCAGATGGCGGTGGCGTAGTCGCCGTCGTGGCTGATGCTCACCTGGATGTTGGTGTGGTCGCATTGTTGCGCGATGGCCCCGCTTAGGGTGATGATGGTGCGCCCCCACCTGTCCGGGGTGACTTGGATTTCCGACCAGTCAACCTGGTTTTCGTTTATGAGGGGTGGTTTGCCGTAGGATTCCTGGCCCCATGCTTTGATGAAGGCTTCTTTGGCCGCCCACCGGCCGGCAAGATGTTCCATCCGGCGGGACCTGGTTGGTTTGGTGGCGGCGACCCGTAGTTCCAGGGGGGTGAAGACTTGTTCGAATCTGCTGCCGGGGATGTCGAGTTGTTCCGCAAATTTGGGGATGTGCACAATGTCGATGCCGATACTCATGGGTTCATTGTGTCATTCTTCGCGCCCGTTGGGGCGTCGTAACGCGATGCGCGGCCGCACCCCTGGAAGCAGCATGGGGTGCGGCCGCGCACGAATAGCCCTAGCCTAGTCGTCGATGATGGTCAGCACCCCATCCACGAGCCGGGCCTTATCGCTCAACAGCACGGCAGCCTCGCGTTCCTTCGCCGGGGCGCCGGTGCCACCCAAGTTCCGGTCCTGCGGGCGTTCGTAGAGCGGCAGGCCACCATACATGGCGTCCAGGAGTCGGCGGGTGCCGGCCTGCTGCCGGGTGTGGGCCTGGTCTGCCCACTTGGCTGCGGCGGCCGCACCGCGCTGGGCCCGCACCGCCGCCACGAATGCCGCCGGGTGCACGATCGCCACCAGGGCGGACACGTGGCCGAACCCGAGGGAGGTCACGATGCCTGCCTTCGGCGGCCGAGACGTCAAATCCAGGGGCTTGCGCAGCCACACCAGGTATTCGTAGCCGGCCAGCACCGGGTCCACGCAGTCCAATGCCCGGTTTGCCGGCACCTGGCCGGACCGCAGCACCTGCGTCAAGCCGATCATTTGGAAGGCGGCGGCACCGCCCTTCGCGTGGCCGGTCAGGGTTTTTTGCGACACCACATACAGTGGGTTGCCCGGGGTCCGGCCGATGGCGGCGGCCAGCCGCTCGTGCAGGTCGGATTCGTTCGGGTCGTTCGCCGTGGTGGACGTATCGTGCTTCGAAATCACCGCGATGTCGTCCACGCCGACACCCACCTGGGCGAGTTGTTTCCGCAGCCGGGATTCCGTGCCGCCCCGGCCCGCGCCCAGCGCACCCAACCCGGGGGCGGGGATGGAGGTGTGCACGCCATCGGCGAAGGATTCGGCGAACCCGATCACGCCCAGCACCGGCAGGCCCAGGTCGGCAGCCACTGATCCTCGGGCCAGCAGCACCGTGCCGCCACCGGCGGACTCCACGAAGCCGCCCCGGCGCCGGTCATTTGCCCGACTGAAGTAGCGTTCGTCGATGCCCTTGGCCGCCATTTCGTTCGAATCGGCGGTGGCCGCCATGTCGCCGAAGCCGGTGATGCCTTCGATAGACAGGTCGTCGTAGCCGCCGGCCACCACGAAGTCGGACTTGCCCAGTTTGATCTTGTCCACGCCTTCTTCCACGGACACCGCGGCGGTGGCGCAGGCGGCAACCGGGTGGATCATCTGGCCGTAGCCACCCACGTAGGATTGCATCACGTGGGCGGCCATGACGTTGGGCAGGGCTTCTTGCAGAATGTCGTTTTGCCGCGGCTCCGCCAGCAGGCCGTCAATGTAGAGGGAGCGCATGGATTCCATGCCGCCCAGGCCGGTGCCTTGGGTGGAGGACACCCGCGCGGGGTGCACGGCGCGGAGAAGTTCCGCGGGGCTAAACCCGGAGTTGAGGAAGGCTTCAACGGTGGCCACGAGGTTCCAGATGGCGACCCGGTCAAGGTTGTCGATCATGTCGGCGGGGATGCCGTACACGGCGGGGTCGAAGCCTTCGGGGATTTGGCCGCCGACGAAGCGGGACATGGCCATGCGTCGGGGGACGCGTACCGCGGAGCCGGCCTTGCGGGTGACGGTCCACTCCCCTGCTTCTTCGTCGAAGCTGGCGGTGGTGGTGTCCGGTTCAGAGTCCACGTAGGTTTTGGCCGTGGCCTTGTCGGCAACGTTGAAGGACAGGTCTTGGTCCAGGTAGATGGTGGTGAGTTCCGGCGCCAGGTTGCCCACCATGCCGAAGTCGTCGTGGTAGCGGCGCACCCCCACGCGGGCGAGCACATCGTCGTGGTAGCGATCATAGATGTCGGCCTCGTCGATGGGTTCGTCGTCACGGGTGTACCAGCTGTCGGTGTCCCAGTGGATGAGCCCCATGGTCCAGGCGAGTTCGATCACGCCGGCGGCGGTGAGGTCGCCGGTGAGTTCCACATCGAAGCGGGTACGGTCGGAGCCCAGCGGCCCAACCTCACCCACGCCGACGATGACGACCATGTCGTCGAGGTCTTGGGTGACTTGCCCGGTGAAGTCGGGGGTGGTTTCCGCAATAGGCCGGTAGGGGGTGGGGAGGGCGGGGATGGTGTCCGGCTGGTCGGCGTCGCCCCCGGTGGTGGGCTGCTGTGCCTTGGCTTGCCGGGCGAGTTCGGACAGGTTGATGTCGCTCTTGCCCAGGCCGCCGGTGGCGTCCACCACGACGGGGTGTTCCGCAGCTTTACGACGCACGTCCCCGCTGATTTGTTCGATCAACAGTTCGGCGATTTCGTCGGTGGAGTAGGTGGTGACCCCGGCCTTCTCCACGGCTTCAACCAGGGGATCGTTGCCGCCCATGAGGCCGGTGCCCCGCACCCAGCCGATGAGCATGTGTACCAAAGAGGTGTTCGGTTTCCACGTGGTTTCGGCGTTCCACCGGTTGACGAGCGCGTCCAGGGACGCCTTGGATTCCCCGTAGGCGCCGTCCCCGCCGAACCGGCCCCGGTTGGGGGAGCCGGGCAGGACCACGTGCAGGCGGGCGCCCACGTGGGTGCTGGTGCCGATGGCGGACAGGCCGGCGATGAGCCGTTCCACGGCCCACAGGAGCAGCCGCATTTGCATTTCCGCGGGCGCGCCGGCGTCGGCGAGGGTCCCGGAGACGCTGGGGGCGGCGAAGGGGAACAGCAGGGTGGGTTTCAGGGCGGGCTTGATGAGTTTCGTCGCCCCATTCACCGTGGCGGTCTGCTCCGAACCGATCCATTCGATCACATTATCGAGATCGGCGTAGCTGGACAGGTTGGCGGGCACAACCCACAGGGCAGCCTGGCCGCGCGCGGATTCTGCATAGAGTTGCTTGTAGAAGCCCAGCCGCGCATGGTTCAGCGACGATGTGGTGACCACCACCGTTGCCCCGCCCCGCAACAGCTGCTTGACGACGCTCGCCGCGATCGAGTTCGGGGAGGCGCCGGTCACGACAGCGATGTCGTCGGCGAATTCTAGTGGCCGCAGGTCCCGCGCCTGGGCGGCCAGATCGTCCAGGCCGAAGTATTCGGCCTGCCGGGCCACCGCCTCGCCGGCACCAGTGAGGTCCAAGTCGGCGGCGTCAAGTTCCCCGAGGGCCACCCGGGACACGTCTTCGCGGGCAGAGGCCCACCGGTCGTCCAGCAGCACGGTTTTGCGCGCGTCGAAGCTGGGCGCCACCTGCCGGGGCCAGTCGGACCCCAGTTCCCGGGCCACCAGCTCGTACAGGGCGGCATCCGCGTCCGCATCGTCCAGGTCAACCACGGTGGCCGGCTCCGCCAACCCCAGGTTGGAAAGGATGGTGCGGGCGGTTTGGGCCAGCACGCCGGCCTTGCCGGTAACCTGCTCGGCGAATTCCCCGAGGGCGGCAGAATCCACCACTCCCCCACCGGAACCGCCGGCACCCGGCTTGGCGACGGCCACCCCACGGTCCGCGGCAACCGCCTGCACGGCGGCATCAATGAGCTGGTCCAGGTCGGCGGCGGTGCCGGGGTTGGCCGGGGCCAGGGTGGCCAGGTCCCCACCACGCAGGGACGCGCCCTCCCGGGCGCCCATGACCACGGCGGCTACCACATGGTCCGCCCAACCCTGGCCCAGACCCCAGGTACCGGTGACACGTTCGGCCACATAGTTGGGGCGTTTCCCGGTCGGGCCGGTCAGGCGGCGCAACGCATCCCCCACAGCATCGGACAGGACCGGGCCGAAGGCGGTATAGCCCTTGGCCATGCGGGTGACGGTCTTATACAGGTCAGCAAGTTCCGCATCGGCGGCACCATCAATGGCGCCCAAGCCGAACTCCACACCCAGGTCCAGCAGCAGCTGGTTCCGACGCGACGACACACCTTCGACCAAAGTTTCGATCGAATCGGTGGCGGCCATTTGGTCAGGTCGCACCTTGGTCCACAAGGCGATGAGCATGGCGGTCGCGTCCGAGGGGCTGAACTCAATATCGGCCGGCACTCCAACTGCCGGGGTGGCCGGGGCCAGCTCCGGCTCCGTCACCTTCGCCAACACCGGTGCGGGCACCTCGGTGGCGGGAGCATCAGCCTCGACATCCCGATCCGCATCCGAACCGGCTGCAGCGGGCACCTCGCGGTGGAACTCGTCGGTGGCAAACACAATACCGGCTTCCCGCTCCACGTTGAGAATCTCCAGGTCGGTGCCCCGATACTGCGGCAGGGCCGCGGTTTGCGCCATCATATTGGCCAGGGTTGGGGCGGACCCCACGCCCACCTCCACGAACCGGTGCACACCCAGGCCACCATCGGCCTTGGGTCGCAGCAGCAGGTCCTGGGTTTCAATCCACCGCACCGGGGAGGCAAACTGCCAGGCCAACAACTCCACCAACAAGGTGCGGGCCAGCCGGGCCGGCCGGCGCAGCTCCTCATCGAAGTTCTTGAGCACCTTGCGCAGAATGGGGGCGTCAACCACGTCCAACATGGCCTGCACGAAATCGCGGGTGAGTTCGAACGGTCGGGCCACCAGGTTCGGGATGTAGCGACCCACCAGAATGTCCAAATCCACCTCCGCCGGCAGCAGATCGTCAAGATGCTCGCGGAAATTATCCACACCACCCAACAGGTGCGAGGAGTGGAATGGCACATCAATGCCCGGAATCAGGATGAACGCCCGCAGGCCAGGAGCCTTGGCCTCACAGTCGGCCTGCAACGCCTGCAAACCCTTCATCGTGCCGGCCACCGCGTACTGCATGCCGGCCAGGTTATAGTTCACAATCTCTAAGAACTCGCCGGATTCCGCCGCAATCGACTGCACGTAATCGAACACGTTATCGGCATTCAAACCCATCTTGTGGGGTCGCAAAGCAGCCAACCCATAGTTCGACACGCCATGCTCGTCCCGCTCCACCAACCGGTGCATCGTCAAACCACGCTGATACACAATCTCGATCACGTTTTCGAGCGACAGCACCGCAGCGTAGGCGGCCAAGGCGTTATACTCGCCCACGGAATGGCCGGCAAAATACGCCCGCTGATTCAACGCATGGGCCTCCCGCATCTGGGCGACCTGCGCCACCCCCAGGCAGGCCATGGCCACCTGGGTGAACTGGGTCAAAAACAGCACACCCTTCGGGTGCGTGAACTTCTCGCCCCGAACCACCACCTCCTGGGGGTTATTCTGCACAATCTCCAGCACGGAAAAGCCCAGCTTATTCCGGGTGTGCCGATCCGCCCGCGCCCACACATCCTTCGCCGCCGGCGACTTCGACCGGGCCTCCATGCCCATGCCCTGGGACTGAATCCCCTGACCGGGGAACGCATAGAACGTGTCCGGCGCCGCCAACGTTGCGGTAGCAACCAGCACCACCTGACCATCCACCGTTGCGGTCACCTCCCGCACCTCACCCCGGCCCGGCCGGGTATCAATGCCGGTGCGCTCCACCACAAACTCCACCTCGGAGCCAGGCAGAATCGGGGCCAACATGGTGGCCGTGTACTCCGCCACCCGATTCGGCACCGTAGTCACGGTCTCATCCGAATAACCGCCAGCCGCCACCAACTCCGCAACAGCAGACGTCCACATGCCATGCACAATCACACCCGGCAAACCAGCCAGCTTCGCAGCAGTGTTCGACACGTGAATAGGGTTACGGTCCCCCGAAACCACCGCAAACGGGTGCATGGACTCAGGCGCCGTGACCTTCGCATACGCCCGGAACGACCGGGGTGCCGGCTCATGGGTGGGCAACACCGACGTATTCGTACGGGCAGTCGAATTCCCCCGCCGGCCCCGAATCGCCATGCGCTCCGTCAACTTCGCCAACGGCCGACCATCAGCCGAAATCTCCGCCCGAATCACCACAATCCGGCCGATCTCCGTGTCCACAACCTCCTCCGGGCGAGCAGTCACCGACAGATCCACGATCTCCCCAGCAGCCGGGTCCGGCAGGTCGTCGACAAGCGTAATGTGATGCTCCAAATGCACCAACGACAGCATGCCCTCCACCACGGAATCGCCACGCGACCCCGGAATCTTGGCCGCCTGCACCGCCGCGAAAATCGCCGGCCACGCCCGACCCACCAACACATCCGGCGCGGTACCGGCCGGCAGAATCGTCTTCGGCAGATACCCCGCGGTCACATTCTTATAGTCCGCAATATCGTTCGCATCCAACGTGGTCTCCCACGTCACCACCCCATCATGCTCAACCCCCAGGCTGCCGCCCGCCGCAATCCGCGTCAAATCCCGCATGGCGGACTCCGCATCCCGATCAATCACCTGCGGCACCACATTCCGCGGCGCCATGATCGGCGTAGTAAACCGGATAGCAAGATTCGCCGTGGTACCAAACGCCGTAGAACCAGCCAAAGGCACGGTCAACACCGACTGCTCCCCATTACTGGCCACCAACGTCGCCCCGGTCGGCGGATGATACGCCGACGTGTACTCCTCGGGATCCTCCCGCAGCTCCCACGCATCCACATCACCCAGCCGGGCAATCACCGATGGTTGATGCCGGCCCGCCCAATACGTGCCGCTCGCCGCCAACACCATCGGTACTGGATCCGGGAAGGCATCCGTTAACTCCACCCCACGCTCTAACAAAAGATCGATCGCAGCATCATTAAACCGGGCCAACAACTCCGCAACCGGCTCGTCAACCCGCGTAATCCCCGCAACCGCGGAAATACCAGGAATAATCGCCACCTGATCCGCGTCATACCGCTCATCCTGCGACTGCCACAACGAATCCGACCGCCACCAACGACGCACATCCTGGTCAATCACCGGCACAAAATTCACCGGCTTCCCCGGAGTTTTCGCCAACTCCAAGAACCAGGCAGCATCCGACGGATGCACCAAATCCGTTGCCCGCGGATACAACTTGCCCAGCCGAGCCACAACAGCCGCCGGGTCATCCGTCATCGACACCGTGGGCGCCACCGACGGCACAAACTCACCATGATCCTGATCCACCAGCCGCGCCTCGGCCCGGCGCACCATCTGCACAAACCGCTCAAACCACGACGGATCCGTCCACTTCCCCCGATACGGACCGGAAAGCTCCACATACCGCCCCAGCCACTCCAGGTAGCTCATCTGTTCGACATCGCCGAAGTAGGGCTTGGCGGTCTTTGCGATGGCCGCAATGATCTCCTCCCGGCGCGCTGCCACGGCCTCCGCATCACCGGCCACCTCGTCCAGGAGCCGGCCGGCCCGGGCAAACGAGTTATCGATCTCGTGAATGTCCGCACCCAGCTGGGACCGGCCGGAAGCCATACCGCCGTCGGCATGCCCGGCACCGACCCAACCGTTGATCCCCTTGGTCTCTACCAACAGTCGCTTCACCGATGGGGAGGTCTTGGCCTCCCGGGTGGCCATGGCGGCGGTACCGATGAGAATGCCATCGACCGGCATCGCCGGCAGGTCATACTTCAGCGACCAGTCGCCGGTGAGATAGTGGGCGGCCTGCTGCGGGGTGCCGATGCCGCCGCCCACGCACAGCACCACATTGGTGCAGGACCGGATCGACTCATAGGTGGCGATCAGCAGCTCGTCGAGGTCTGCCCACGAGTGGTGTCCGCCGGCCTTACCGCCTTCTACCTGCATGATGATGGGAATGTCGGGCACGTCTTTGGCCACGGATAGCACCTTGGCGACTTGCCGAACCGCGCCGGGTTTGAAGGCGATCCATGGGAAGCCACCGTCGCGGAGTTCCCGGATGAGGGTGATGGCGTCGTCGTGGTCAGGCATGCCGGCGCTGATGACGATGCCGTCGATGGGGGCACCGTTGTCCCGGGCCTTCGGCACGAGGCGTTTCCCACCGATCTGCATCTTCCACAGGTAGGGGTCAAGGAACATGGAGTTGAATTCCGCGTTGACGCCCTCGTCGAGCAGCCCGGTGAGTTTTTCGATATTGGCTTCGAGGAGTTCGGGGGTGACCTGCCCGCCGCCGGCGAGTTCGGCCCAGTGGCCGGCGTTTGCTGCCGCGGCCACGATTTCGGGGTCGACGGTGGTGGGGGTCATGCCGGCCAACATCATGGGGGTGCGGCCGGTCAGTTCGGTGAATTTGGTCACCAGGCGGGGGCCGCGGGGACTGTCGGCCAGGGTGGGGGCGTAGTCGCTGTAAGGTCGCGGCAGCTCCGGGGCCTGGTCGGCGTCGAAAAGCAGGGCCTGACCGTCGGGGTTGGCCACGGGCAGGGTGGCGGCCCCGGAGCCGGCAAGGATTTCTTCGGTGAGGAAGGTCACGCCGGTGTCGGGGCCGACGTCGAGAAGCCAGCGGGCACCGGCGACCACAGCGTCGCGCACTTGTTCGACCCAGTCAACGGGCGTGACCATGACCTTGGTGGCGACTTCCCGTGCCAGTTCCTGGTTTAGTCCGGCCTCGGTGGCCCACAGCACTACCTGGTCCACGGCGGGGATCATGGCGGGGTGGTGGAATCCTACCTGCACGTCCAGGGGGACGATGTTTGGGTTGAAGGGGGCGCCGCCGCGGAGTTTGTTTTCCACGGCTTTGGCGTCCTTGGCGGCCTGGTGGCGGAGCAGGTCGAGGACCTTGCGGTTGTCTTCGGGGCGGCCGACCAGCACATAGGTGGTGCGGGCGTTGCGCAGCCCGATGGTGGGTCGAATGCTTTCATCGAGGTCGCCGCAGGCCGTGTCGATGGCCTGTTGCAGCTGCTCCCGGGTGATGTTTCCGATGGCGACCATGGGGCCGGCGTCGCCCTGGGCAACCAGCCCGGTCACGCGGGCCTGGCGAGTGACGGCGGCGCCAACAAGCTGGGCGATGGCGAGCACTTCGGCCGCGCGGGTGAGGTCTTGGCAGGCGAAAACCCCCAGTATGCCTTGGGAATGCCCCAGGGAGGTGACGGCGGCGTCGACGTCGAGGCCTTGGGATTCCAGCACGTCGAGCACCGCCAGCTGGGAAACGAAGATGCCGGGGACGCTTATTGCGGCCTGGGTGGCGTCGAAGGAGATTTCTTTGGTGCTGCTGGCCCACCCGATAGGGTCGAAGCCAACGGTCCGGGTGCCAGCGATCTGGTCGACTACGGGTGCGATGAGTTCGTTCGCTTGTTCTACTAGTGGTGCAACGGTGCGGCTGGCACCTTGGTTAACCGCGGTTTTTAATGTGGTTAACCAGTCGAAACCTTGGCCGGAAAATACCAACGCGAAAGGCTCCTGGGCAAATCGGGCCACTAGGCGGTCGGAACCCGCACGTAGTCCCACGTTGATGCTGTGATCGGTCACGAGGAAATCTCCTGAATAGTCGGTAATATTTTTCATGGCATAACAAAGCCAGGACAAACTAATTTGCCCAACAAATATGCCACAAACATGAGGAAAGTGTCATCTTTTGCTTGTTTTACGATCTTAAACAAGTCGCGTCAATTGTACTAAGCCTGCGTGTACCGGCGGATATTGGCCGTTGCTAGCTGCGCAGGACCGCCGCGAGCACGTTCTCTGCCGTGGTTATGGCCTGCCGATCCGCGTCACCCCCGTTTGGCGTGGCAGTGTGGTCATATTCGTGGCAGGGCAGGTCGGGAATGACTTCCGCTGATGGTTCGATCCCTCGGGCGGCTAAATACTCATCAAATTGATGCGAAAGACTCATACCATAGCATCTTAGCTTTTCGACGCCCGACCGGGGCCGGGCCGCACCCACAACGGCGTTTGTGGAGTGCGGCCCGGCTCTCGATGGTATTACTGGGAACGCCTGTGTGATGCCTGGTCCTGGACGGCTGGCTTGAGCGCATTGACAAGGTGGGATGCGGTGCCGGCCACCTCGGTGACGATATTCGTCAGTCCTTCGGCACCGTTGAACATGGTGATATTGCTGCCAGCCAGGGCGGTGGCGATTCTGCCGGCCACCTCGGGCATGATGTCCACCATCTTGCTTTCCAAACCGATGCGTTCGTTGGCGGCCAGGGTTTCGTTATACATGGCCTGTGCTTCGGTTTGGGCCTTGGCCTCGATAACCCGCCGTTGGGCGTCAGCCTCGGCGGGCTTGATGACCTCGGCGATGAGCTCGATTTCTTTGAGATCGGCGCGCTCCCGGGCGAGTTCCTTTTGCTTGCGGGTGAGTTCCAGCAGGGCGGAGGATTCAGCGATAGGGCCGGACTGGGCGGCCTGGGCCCGCTTCTCGGCGGTTTCCATAGTGTTTTGCGACACCTGCAGATCCGTGTCCTTCTTATACTGTGACTTCTTCCGCTCAGCCTCCTGCTGGGCCTGCTCGATCTCGGTGTCGGCGGCGGCAGCGGCCACCTCGGCGATCTTCCGAACCCGGTTGAGTTCGGGCTGGGACAGGTTCTTGATATGACCCTCGTCGTCGCTGATTTCGTTGATTTGGAAATTGTCGATCTTCAGACCCATTTCCATGAGCTTGGGCCCGGTCGCGGTCAGCACGTCCATGTTGAGGGCGTCACGGTTGGTGATGATTTCCTCCACGCTGCGGGCACCAACGAGCGAACGAACCTCGCCGGAAAAGATGCTGGAGATCACGTCGCTCATGGCCTTATCGTTGCTTCCCAAAAAGCGGGAGCCGGCCTCAACGATGCTGACTATATCTTTATTCACCCGGTAGGCAAGCGTGGCCTCAATGTTGACGGAAATATTCTGGTGAGTTTGGGCTTCAACGTTGACCCGCACATAGCGGGAACCAATGTAGAAACGGTACACCCTGTGGATGAACGGCAGATAGAAGGTGCCGCGGCCCACAACAACCCGGAATGGCACGTCTTTACGGGAGAAGAATCCGCCGGTGACGAGGAGCGCTTGGGTGGGTTTAGGAGCGGTGTAAAACATGATGGTCCTTCTTTCGGGGGATAAGGTTTACCATCGAATGTATATAGGTAGATATTGGTTTTCAAGGAATTCATGCGTATCGGGGGTAATGATTGCTTGTCGACGCAACCCCGGAGGGATTCAACCGCCACCCCTTTTATCTCGCGCACAATGTAAAGGCAGGGGGTGGGGCAAAATCGGGTAAATCTACCCCCATCTGTTCTAATCTTAAACTTAAATAAGCGTTGAAAATTAGGGCAAGTAGTATATTCCATTACCAGATAAGAAATGGTTGATAAGTCAGCTACTTTTCCCTAGCTATAGCTGATAATGACTTCCCTCATCTTTAGCATCGAAAACTTATGCTAATTACCCCCGCTACCCCCGATATTGCGGGCATTAGCAGGTCCCATGTTCGACTAAGACGGGTCAGACCTTATACACTAGGGGTCGTCCACAACTTTCCCGATTTTGTTGGCTTTCTATTCGGGAATGTTCCGTTAAATAAACACCGCTGGACACATTCCCCGCCTTGGTGGGGATACGGCCTAGCAATTGTTGCACACCGCGCAATTGCTAGGCCTTTCGAACATATAATCACACGCAACAAAAGTTTTGACGGTTTTAGGGAATAATGATCGGTATAACCGATAAGAACCATCAACAATAGGAACAGCCATGACCGACCCCTAACCCAATAGCTAATTAGCTACATACCCAGTTGGGGAACGTTCCCCACATATGACGTCACCGTGCGCCAAGCTGCATACAATACGGAGCCATAACCGCATAACCATAACCGGATATTTTGGAGAAAGCCATGAACCGACCACCAGTTGCACAGCCCCCGCTTTCCTGTAGAAAGGCCTGGGCAAAATACAACCGGAAGGACCAATCGTGGATGCCGCTCTATCGGCACCTGGACGATGCCGCCTGCACCGCCGCCGTACTCTGGGACTCATGGCTGCCGGAAAATGCACGCCGGATCATCGCCGAACCATTCGGGAATGGGGATGACGGCATGGAATTGGCGCGGAAGCTGGCGATTTTCGTCGCTGCCGGTCACGACATCGGAAAATATAGCATTCCGTTTGCAACAAAGGCAAAACCGCTACGGGATGAGATGGCATTGGCGGGAGCGGATTTTGATACGCCACAGTTTTCCAAGGATGAGCTGAAAAATGCACTACCTCATAGCCACTACAGTGCCTTGAGTTTCAAAGATTGGCTTCAAACCAAAGTTACAGAGCCAGAAATGGATGCCATTAACGCTATCGGGGTTATCCTTGCTGGTCACCATGGCGTATTTCCGACAGGACCCACCCGATCAAGTATTTATAACGCAGAGCATGACATGCACTGGCACACGGAACGACTCAATTTGTGGGATCGTGCAGCTGCAACCGCCGGGCTGTCGGATGCTGAGCTAGAGGTACTAGCCACCACTCCCCTCACCCAAACGGCTCAAATGGTACTCACCGGGTTTCTCATTATGAGCGACTGGATCGCCTCAAACCAAACATTCTTCCCACTTGACGACACCCGCAGTAGTTGGAACCGGGCACAATTCGCTCTTCAACGCCTTCACTTTCCCCGCAGGTGGCAACCCACAGAACCTGAGGATAACCAGGAGCTATTCGCCGCAAGCTTCGCGCTCCCCAAGGGTGCATCCGCCCGCCCAGTCCAGAACACCGCCATGGAGATCGCCAAACAGGTGACCGGCCCAAGCCTGTTACTGATTGAGGCCCCCACCGGGGAAGGGAAGACCGAGGCGGCGCTTGCAGCCGCGGAGATTTTGGCTGCCAGGTTGGGGTTCAGCGGGGTGACCGTGGCACTGCCCACGTGTGCCACGTCGGACGCCATGTTGCCCCGACTGTTGCGCTGGTTGGATAATAGGCTCCCCGCGGGCATGCGCTCTAGCCTGGTGCTCAGCCATAGTAAGGCCCAGTTCAACGAGGAATATCAGAGCCTATTTCACCATGCTGACGATAGTTTCGAAAGTATTTACGACTATGATTATGATGACAATCCCGAAGAACAGGAAGCCGTAATTCAGCCGCACTGGTGGTTTACCGGCAGGAAGACCAGCATGCTATCGGATTTCACCATTGGCACCATCGACCAGGTGTTATTTGGTGCGTTGCGGTCGAAACACCTGGCGCTACGACACCTGGGATTCACCAATAAGATCATTATTCTCGATGAAATCCATGCGGCAGATTCATACATGTCGGTGTATTTGGATCGCATTATCACCTGGTTGGGTGCCTTGGGGATACCGGTGATTGCACTGTCAGCCACCTTGGATCCCGCACGCCGAGCGCAATTGCTTGCTGATTATCAAATGGGAGCAAGTTATCCAGCACTAATACCAGCAGAGGATACGGATAAGGCAAAGTCCCAGACTAGCTATCCACTGATTAGCGTGGCTGGGGCTGAGGGGATGGAGTTTTATTCGCTGGAACCGAGTGGGCGCCGACAGGTGTTTATGGTGGAGTTCATTGAGGATGTGGTGGAGCAAGTGGTGGGCCAGTCGCGGTTTGGCGGCTGCATTGGGGTGGTGTGTAATACGGTGCGGCGGGCGCAGGAAGTGTATGCGGAGGTCAGCGCGCGAGTTGATGTGGAAGTGGTGTTGATTCATTCGCGGTTCCTGGCGTTTGAGCGGCGGCGGATTGAGAAGGATTTGGTGGCTCGGTTGGGACCGGATGCGCCCGATCGGCCGAAGAGTTTGATTGTGGTATCCACGCAGGTAATTGAACAGTCCATGGATCTTGATTTCGATTGTATATTCAGTGATCTTGCCCCAATGGACTTGTTGTTGCAGCGGGCGGGTCGGCTGCATCGGCATAATCGGCCTCATGAGTCACGGCCGGCGGAGTTCACCACGGCAATGCTGTATATTTCTGGTTGCACGCAACCAGCACCTGAGGAGGTTCCAGAGCTGGATAAGGGTTCGTGCATGGTGTATGGCGCCAGCATTTTATTGCGCACGTTGAATACGTTATTGCTGCATGGCTCGGTTATTACGTCTCCTGATGATGTGGCACCACTAGTGCGAATGACGTACGACCCGGATGTCACGTATCCGCAGGCATGGGCAGACGAGTGGGATTTGGCGGAAGAAAAGGCAGAACGGCTTAAGTATGATAAAGAAACACGAGCACAAGACTTCCTCTTTCCTGCACCAACAATAGATCCGCTATGGGTGGATTCAGGAGTCTTGGAAGCCAGAGACGATCGTCATGGTCAGGCCCAAGTGCGTGATATTGAGGATAGCTTGGAGGTCATTGTCATTCGGGACACCGATACCGGGTTCCGCACGCTGGAATTTGCACCCGAACATGCCGATGAGCCCATTGATTTCGGCTTCCCACTTGACGACGATTTCTCCCGCGCGTTAGCTCGTACCACCGTGTCGTTGCCGCAGTGGATATTGCAGGGGGAATTAGGCGAGCAGTTATTGGATGAGTTGGAGGAAGAAGTACTCGACGAGTCCGAGGTGTATTCCTTGATGCGAAACAAATGGTTGAGTGGTCAGTTATTTTTGCCTGTGGATCAGGACCTCACGGCGAAATTCGCTGGTCTCACGTTGCAATACTCCCGGGAGCAGGGCATGAGGGTCACCAAAGATACCCCTGGAAGGGGTGAGAATAACGAATAATCTATTGACTATTCACAGATTTTTCTTTAAATTGAAATCATCATTTTTCAAGGAGTGAATTATGGCAGATAGTTTCAACCTTCTCACCGAGCCGTGGATACCTGTTATCTATACTGATGGTTCGGTTGCCGATATCAGCATCCGAGACATCTTTGCTGAAGCCCATGACATTCAAGGACTTGCCTGCGATTTGCCTACTGTCAATGTGGCAGTCTTCCGCACTCTATTGGCTATTTTCTACCGAAGCGTTAGTAAAGATATGCTAAAGGATCAGAAATATTGGGCAAAACTGTGGAAAAAAAGCACACTCCCACTGGATTCAATCACCAAATATCTCGATACTGTCGCTGATCGATTTGACCTGCTGGATCCCGAAAAACCTTTCCTACAAACCCCAGGTCTGTATAACGCCAATGGAATATGGAACAATCTGGGGAAAATAATTGCAGATAGTTTCAAGAAAGATGATGATAAGAAAAAAGCGCTGTTTATGCAATCTGATCCCAATATGGAACTATCATATGCTAAAGCTACCCAGTGGCTTATTCATGCTCTAAATTATGATTATTCCGGCATTAAAACCGCGGCGGTGGGTGATAGTCGGGTTAGCAATAACAGGGGGTATCCTATTGGGGTAGGCTGGCTAGGTAAACTAGGTTGTATCATAATCAAAGGTAAGGATCTCAGAGAAACCTTGCTATTTAATTATGCTCCACCAAAATCCCTCAATAGTAATTTGGATAGTGACCTACCAATTTGGGAGGAAGCACCACTAACATCAGCTGTCCGCAAGAGCGCACATGTCTATGGGCAAGTAGGATTACTGACATGGCCACAGCGTCGCATTCTCCTACACAATAGCGGCACAGGTATCGACAAAGTATTGGTGTGTAATGGGGATCCGGTAGATTATCTCTCACAGTCCAATCATGAAACCATGACCGCATGGTGCTACTCAGAAACACAGTCGGAAGAGAAAAAACGACACATTTACATGCCGAAAACGCTCAACCCAGGTGAGGCACTGTGGCGCGGTTTGAGCTCGCTACTCCCCCAAGACCAAACCACCAGTTATATCGTCAAAGACAAAGACAAGCTCCCCATCACCAAGCCACCTCAGACCATTACGCAACTGGCTCAACGCGTGGGCAATCCGTTACCAGATGATTTTCGGATTACGGTGGATGTCACATCTATGGTTTATGGTAAAAAAGATGCTGTCTATAGCACTATTACTCATGATAGCCTCACTTTTCCCGGCCTATTGGCACTCATTGATGAGGGCGTGGAATTGCGTGACATTACTGAACGTGGTGTGAATCGTGCGGTGGCAGCAGCTAATGAGCTGGGCAAATTTGCAGCAAACGTGCGCCGTTGCGAGGTCAATGGCAAGGAATCCCCCAACGCTGCCGCAAAGAAGGCACAAGCCACCGCATATTCTCTGATCGATCAGCGATTCTGTGAATGGCTGAGCAAGCTATCCATTTCCAAAGATAGAGCTCATCAGCAATTACAAGAATGGACCGATTGGTTGCGTGACACCATGAGTGCCGAAGGGGAACGCATTGCAAGTGAAGCATCACCTGCCGCCTGGGCCGGCCGTAAAATACGCAAATCAAAAAATAAGGAAACCGTCTATAGCATCGGCAAGGTGGAGTTATGGTTCTACAAGGGATTGAACGAGGCACTTCCCCGAGCCAAATCACCTACTAGTGAGGGAGAATAATGTCATCAAATAGCAAGGAACTCGCAAAATATATTTGTAAGACTGTAGCAGCACTGCAAAAAGAATATAAAAATAATTCGTCCTGGGCAAAAAAGCGACTTGCCACACTACGCCATGTCGCCAATCGGAGCATTGGCGATTCGCCAGAAACCTGGAATGTGCTTTACAGCGAGTCGTTCCCGAAATCCCTCATCGGCATGGGACAAAACCCCACCCGGGGTGAGAAGGCAGCGTTTCTCACGCTCACGCTCTATGCCGTGCACCAACAATCAAAAAAGCATGATGTTCATGTGAAATCAAAGAAGGGGTCACAGCCACGAACCCTTGGCACCGCAGTGCGAGAATTCCACAATGCCACAAAAACTGATCCTGACAAAGAATTGTTTGATAGCACAATATACCGGCGATTTATAATCATGGTACAAAGCCGAACCATAGAAGATGCAGCATACCATCTACGCTCACTCATCAAGTTGTTCCGAACCCAGGACAGTATCACTTTGGACTATGGTGCACTCGCTAAAGAACTGTACTTTTTCCAGAACCCTGGGTGTCGTAAAGCGGTACAGCTTAATTGGGCTCGACAACTATACCAATCCACACCTACCCCTGAAACTTCCCAAGATTAAGGAGCTTCTTTCATGTCTTATGTTGATTTCCATGCACTACAATCCACCGGCCCCGCCAACCTCAACCGTGACGATTCCGGCTCACCCAAATCCACGGTCTTCGGGGGAACCCGCCGCGCCCGTGTGTCATCCCAATCGTGGAAGCGTGCCATCCGCCGAGAATTTGAGGAGCTGATCGACCCTGCCGAGCTGGGCGAACGCACGCTACGTACAGTAGAGCGTATCGAATCCATAATTATTGAGCAAAAACCAGAATACGAGGACCAGGCGGAAACCATGGCTGTGGAGATGCTCAAGACCGCCGGGCTGAAGATGGCAAAACCGAAAAAATCCAAGGATGGCGATATGGAACCGGCAAAACCATTGACGGAGTACCTGGTGTTTTTGGGCCGCAGCCAAATTGAGGCACTCGCAGCCCTGGCCATTGATGCCTATGCCAATAATGATGGAAAATTCGACAAGAAGCTGGTCAAACAGGCATTCACCGATGACCACGCATACGATGTTGCCCTGTTTGGTCGCATGATCGCCGACGCCCCGGATCTAAATGCTGATGCTTGCTGTCAGGTTGCGCACGCCATCAGTGTGCACCCGCTGGATGCCGAGTTCGATTATTTCACCGCCGTTGATGATAATGCCCCGGAGGATAATGCTGGGGCTGGCATGATCGGAACCCTGGAGTTCAACTCATCAACGTATTACCGGTACGCCACCATCAATGTGCCGGCGCTGATCGCAAACCTGGGTTCGGCAGAGGCGGCGGCCAAGGCTTTGGCTGCTTTTACTCGGGCGTTCGCGGTCTCCATGCCCACCGGTAAGCAGAACACGTTTGCGAACCGTACCCGACCGGAGTTTTTTGCCGTGTCGATCCGTAAAGACCAACCGGTTTCATTCGTTGATGCGTTCGAAGATGCCATCACCTCGCAATCGGGCCGCATGACCGAAGCCGTCAGCCAGTTGGCCGACTATGCGACAAACGCTGATACCGCCTATGGGTCGCAGCCGAATACCCGCTACCTGGCCACTGGTTCCGCGGTGAAAGCCGCAAGCCTGGATGACTTCGGCGAGAAGGCAACGCTGGACGAGCTTGTTGCGTTCGCCGAAAATGCAGCCAAGGCGACTAATAGCGAAGATGCTTAAGCCATGACGGTATTATTGTTGGATTTTTCGGCCCCCCTACAGGCCTGGGGTGATTCCTCCCGGTTTAACTACCGGGATACCCGGCGGGAACCGACAAAGAGCGGCATCATTGGATTGCTTGCCGCAGCCCAGGGTCGTTCCCGCTCAGCAAACCTGGCCGATCTGGCAGGGCTCACTATAGGGGTGCGGATCGACCAGGTTGGTCGAATTCTGGAGGATTACCAAACTGAAATAGACTGGCGCACTGGCAAATCAAAGGCAATAACCCGGCGGAATTATCTTGCGGATGCCCGATTCCTGGTTGTTATCGAGGGTGACAAGGATTTCCTGACTGGGCTGTCCGAGAATATTGCTACACCGAAATACCCACTATTTTTGGGGCGTCGTTCCTGCCCGCCGGCACGCAAGCTAGTCATTGGGCTCACCGACCAATCACTTGACGAGGCACTGGATAGCCACCCATGGTTGGCATCCAAGTGGTATTGCCGTCGGCAACCGAAAAAGCTGCAGCTGGCGATTTCGCAGGATTGCCCGGCTAGCGAAACCCCGGATGAGTTTGTTCGGGACTTACCGGTACGGTTTACCCAACGGGCCCGGCAGCATGAACTACGTCCGGTCCGGCACCGATTCACCTGGATTGATAACCCAGATGGTGTAGGAAACGATGACCATAATAACCATGACCCCTTTGCCCTGATTGGAGGTGACTCCTGATGCACTATTTAAGTCGCATGCCGCTCAATCCACGCCGGCGGGGGACCGCAAAATTCCTCTCTGCGCCACAAACAATGCACGCGGCTATCGAATCATCGTTCCCACCCCACAATGGTGACGGTAACCCCCGAACATTGTGGCGGCTGGAACGCATCGGCGACAAGGTGACATTGTGGGTGGTCAGTGACCGGAAGCCTTCCTTCGAACCGATTGCGGAGCAAGCGGGCTGGCCCAACTCTGGGCATCCCACGTGGGAGACCCGTGACTACACGCTGCTTCTCGACCGGCTCATGACGGGGCAACGATACCAGTTCCGGCTAACCGCCAATCCGGTATTGTCGCGCCGAAACGAGAAAAATAAGCAGCAGCGAATCCCGCTAGTCAAGGAAGACCAGCAGATTCGGTGGTTACTTGATCGAGCGCCACGCCTGGGGTTTTCCGCCGGGGATGACACCCAACTCACGTTTACGGTCACCAAGTCACAGCAGTACAGCTTCAAACACGAAAGCAGCAGCGGCGTATCCCTGCTGAAATGCCAGTTTGATGGTGTACTGACGGTTACCGACCCGACTTTGCTTTACGACGCTCTCACCAAGGGCGTTGGCAAAGGCAAAGCGTACGGACTGGGCTTGCTCACGCTGGCCCCTTATCGTGGATAACTGCCATGAAATCTATTCCAGGAATGCGTCCCACCTCGCCCGGCAGCCTAGTTCGGGCATCGGATCGGATCTCGTTTCTTTACCTTGAGCACTGCATCATTGAGAAAGATTCATCGGCACTCACCGCCACCAATGCGGCCGGAGTGTTACACATACCGAGTGCAACACTGTCGGTACTCATGCTTGGTCCGGGAACAAAAATCACGCACCAAGCCATGTGTGTGGTCGCCGATTCTGGAATGTGCGTGATCTGGGTTGGTGAGGAAGGCGTTCGCTATTATGCGCATGGCCGCCCCATCGGCCGAGGCACGAAACTCCTTGAGGCACAGGCAAAAATCGTCAGCAATCAACAAATGCGGATGATTGCCGCCCGCACCATGTATGGCATGCGGTGGCCGGGTGAAGACACCTCCAAACTCACCATGCAGCAATTGCGTGGCCGGGAAGGGGCACGAGTCAAGCGCATCTATGCCCAAATGTCGAAAAAGTATGGCATCATCTGGGACAAGCGACAGTACAAAATGGATGATTTCACTGGTAGTGACCCCATCAACATGGCATTATCAGCCGCCCACACAAGCCTCTATGGTCTCACCCATGCGGCTATTGTTGCACTGGGATGCGCCCCAGGTTTAGGGGTTTTCCACTGTGGCCACGATCGCGCATTTGTCCATGACATTGCAGATCTATACAAAGCCGACGTAACAATCCCTATCGCTTTCGAAGCCGCAGCTGCTATGCGAGACAATGATTTTCCGCAAGATGAGTTACCAAGCTATGTTCGCCGAGCATGCCGTGACAAATTCAAGCAGGAAAAACTGGGTAATCGGATCGTCCGAGACATCAAAACCATTCTGCTGCAACAAACCCCCGATACTGATGACGACAATTGGTATGAAGAGGGACTGCTTGCACTATGGGATCCCACAGAAAATGGTCCAGTTCCGGGAGGCCATAACTATGCTACTGATGCGTCATGATTACCATAGTGCTCGCAGCCTGCCCCGAATCGCTCCGAGGCCATCTCACCAGGTGGCTCACCGAGGTGGCCCCCGGAATATTCGTCGGCAAGGTCAACCCGCGTATCCGCGATAAGCTTTGGGAACTGGTCGTTGAGGAATGCAAATCTGGTAGGGCAATCATGACGTTCACCAGCCGCCAGCTGGAGCAAGGATACGATTTCCGAGTTCATAACCATAACTGGGAAGTTATTGACTGTGAAGGGTTGAAAGTTATCCACCGCCCCACCAAAAAACGCAGTCGAAAGCCGAAAGCAGGCTGGTCCCGAGCCGGCCGTAAACGACGATTCGGACACTAAAACACTCAGAAAGGAGCAGGCTTCAGGGGGATTCCATGGAACCCCCGCCGTGCAGAAAAACAAAACCGAATGTAAAATAACCCTCAGGGACGAGAAACCGCACGTCAATAAGTGTTTTCCCCGCATACGCGGGGATGTTCCGAGTGGGCAACCCACCTCGGATCCGGCCTTGCCGTTTTCCCCGCATACGCGGGGATGTTCCCAAATGTTCGAGCCGTTTGTGAAAGGGTGGGAGGTTTTCCCCGCATACGCGGGGATGTTCCTAGTTGAGCGATTACCTCATCGCCGTTCTCGTCGTTTTCCCCGCATACGCGGGGATGTTCCGCCCATTTTTTCGATGGGTTTGGTGCCCAGCGGGTTTTCCCCGCATACGCGGGGATGTTCCGTAGTTGTTTGACATCGTAGCTCCCATCTAAGAGTTTTCCCCGCATACGCGGGGATGTTCCGGGACGTGACAGCGCTGCAATGCTACCTTGAAGGTTTTCCCCGCATACGCGGGGATGTTCCGTGCTAGCCCTTCAAGTAGGGGAGCTATGGCAGGTTTTCCCCGCATACGCGGGGATGTTCCTGCCGTGTTTTACAACCCCTCCACGGTGCCCGAGTTTTCCCCGCATACGCGGGGATGTTCCGAACAAGTGGAAGACCGCATCCACCGCACCAGTGTTTTCCCCGCATACGCGGGGATGTTCCGGTCGATGACCTGGAAGTTTCCTCCGAAGAGGGGTTTTCCCCGCATACGCGGGGATGTTCCGGCAGTCGTCGGGCCGTGGTCGAGGTGAAACGCCGTTTTCCCCGCATACGCGGGGATGTTCCTATTCAACCGCCACCCCGTTCCATTGTGCGATAGTTTTCCCCGCATACGCGGGGATGTTCCGGTATCAGCGCAGATAACAATGCTGCGGCGTGGGTTTTCCCCGCATACGCGGGGATGTTCCGGAGGAAAACACAGGTGGCTATCACAGTAGTGTGGTTTTCCCCGCATACGCGGGGATGTTCCGCGGGCCCAATCGTGGTACGGTTCCGGTGTAGGGTTTTCCCCGCATACGCGGGGATGTTCCGGTTGAACAATCTCGGTATCACGGGAGTAGCGGGTTTTCCCCGCATACGCGGGGATGTTCCGCGCCGCTTCTACGGCGTCGGGATAATCTTTGAGTTTTCCCCGCATACGCGGGGATGTTCCTTATTAGGCGGCAACTATGATATCGCCAAGAAGGTTTTCCCCGCATACGCGGGGATGTTCCGATTCGCTTCAGATCGTTGGGACGCAACCGTTAGTTTTCCCCGCATACGCGGGGATGTTCCTTTCATATCCGTGGATATATGCCTCGATTCGAGGTTTTCCCCGCATACGCGGGGATGTTCCCTCCACAGGTTTGCGGGTTTTCTCGCGGATACCGTTTTCCCCGCATACGCGGGGATGTTCCGCAAATCAGCCCGCTTATCGGTTTGGAAGCGGAGTTTTCCCCGCATACGCGGGGATGTTCCCAGGGCTGCTACGATGCGGTGGTAAGTATCCAGGTTTTCCCCGCATACGCGGGGATGTTCCGAATCGCATGGGTGCCTCATCGCCTGCGCCCTCGTTTTCCCCGCATACGCGGGGATGTTCCGCGTTGGACAAAGCAAGGCTTGAGGCGAACAAGGTTTTCCCCGCATACGCGGGGATGTTCCGCATCAAGCCTTCACGGGCACGCTGGTGCATCTGTTTTCCCCGCATACGCGGGGATGTTCCTGGAAGCCACAAGCGACATGGTTGCACTCGATCGTTTTCCCCGCATACGCGGGGATGTTCCGGAAGAAGCCGAAAAGAAAGCGGAAGAAGAACGGTTTTCCCCGCATACGCGGGGATGTTCCGGCCGCCTTCACGCCTTCTTTGACACCATCAAGGTTTTCCCCGCATACGCGGGGATGTTCCGAACGCAAAGAAGCGGGCTAGCTTAGCCCGAGCGTTTTCCCCGCATACGCGGGGATGTTCCGATTTCATCCTGCCCGGTACCGGACATTTTCTTGTTTTCCCCGCATACGCGGGGATGTTCCGCAAACTTGTCGTTGTCGGATTCTTTGTAGGCGGTTTTCCCCGCATACGCGGGGATGTTCCCGCCAAAACTTTGTTCTCCCAGGCCCGCCAGTAGTTTTCCCCGCATACGCGGGGATGTTCCTATGCGGGAAAAATACCAGGCCGCTGGTGCGCGGTTTTCCCCGCATACGCGGGGATGTTCCGGCGAGTTCTTACCCCAGAGGAAATTCTTGAGCATTTTCCCCGCATACGCGGGGATGTTCCGACGCCCACCGCACCGGTGATGGGTGGGGATTTGTTTTCCCTGCATACGCGGGGATGTTCCTTTGCCCATGTCAGGCACGGTTATTGAATATTTGTTTTCCCCGCATACGCGGGGATGTTCCTACCAAGAACTACGCTCTGTGTCCAGAGACGGCGTTTTCCCCGCATACGCGGGGATGTTCCGGGCAAAGCCGATCGTATCGCCGACGCCGAGAAGTTTTCCCCGCATACGCGGGGATGTTCCGTCCGTGAAATCGTCGAGGGCGCCATGTCGTCCGTTTCCCCGCATACGCGGGGATGTTCCGTTGCATACTTTTACGGCATCCACCCTGGTAGGGTTTTCCCCGCATACGCGGGGATGTTCCGGCTTTCGAGGGTATCCTTGCTGCTGTCAGCCAGTTTTCCCCGCATACGCGGGGATGTTCCGCGGACACCTGAACACCCTGCGCCACAGCGCCCGTTTTCCCCGCATACGCGGGGATGTTCCGCTTCGGGCCGTCATGTCAGCCCATTTGACCTCGTTTTCCCCGCATACGCGGGGATGTTCCGGTCACGGGTGAATGCCACGTCCCCGTAGGTTTGTTTTCCCCGCATACGCGGGGATGTTCCGCAGCGGCTAATGGAGATAGCCCATGGGTAGGCGTTTTCCCCGCATACGCGGGGATGTTCCGCTTGGTGGTAAGTTCTCTATCACTGACGAGGCGTTTTCCCCGCATACGCGGGGATGTTCCTGCCCGGATAGACTTCGCTGCGGTCTGCTTGAGGTTTTCCCCGCATACGCGGGGATGTTCCGCCTTTCACCCTGCTAAGGGTGGCATGCCCGAGGTTTTCCCGCATACGCGGGGATGTTCCCCCGGGCCGCGACCGGTGCCGAGGAGACCGCCAGTTTTCCCCGCATACGCGGGGATGTTCCAGCCAGTGCTGAGGACATTGCCGACGCCGAACGGTTTTCCCCGCATACGCGGGGATATTCCGGTTGTTGTGCTAGGCCACCGCAGAAGGAGGTGGTTTTCCCCGCATACGCGGGGATGTTCCCGAAATCCCAACCCCCCTGTCTGCCGAAGCCGTTTTCCCCGCATACGCGGGGATATTCCAGAGGCAAGGCCTGCAATGAGGAAGATTCTTCTGAAAAAATATAGTCAACAAGGAAGCTTGTTCAGCTTCCAGACTTTCCGCTCTGGTGACCACATAAAATTAGCACCGACCTTCACAAAACCAAAGGTCGATTTTCTATGCCCAAATTAGAAAAGATCAACACTCTGCCGATGTATCATGCAGCCCTCTACTGATGGCATGAGGCAAACCAGACCCCAGGCATGGCTCCTCACTCGCAGACTATATAACGATCACCCGCGTCTCCCAGCATCCCCCACCTCACCTTCGGTCGTCGTAAAGCAAGCTCGGCCCCCAAAATGCCGGGCCCCACCGCGACCGACCCGACGGCAAGAACGCACCCACGGGAACCCTGCCAGCACCCCCTCAATCCGACGGCAAGAACGCTACGCGGAGGGCTGCAACACGCTTTCGTACACGCCTAACAGCTGCTCGGTAAGCGGCTGCTGCAAGGTACTATCGCAGGATTTCAGCAGGTAATCGCTCATTTCCCGCACCCGGGCGGGATGCGCCATGAGCTCCCGCACCGTGGCCGCAATGGATTGCGAATCCGGGGTAGCCGTCAACACGGTGCCCTCGGTCGGCACCACCTCGGTCAGGTCAGGGTCGCACAGCAGCACTGGGGTGCCGGCAGCATGCGCCTCCAAAAGCACCATGGGCTGATTATCGAAATCATAACTGGTGGACGCAAACAGGTGATGCTCCTGCATGGCGGTCAGCACGGTCTGCTGCGGCACCGGCCCGTGAAGCGTCACCCGACCGGAAAGCCTGTGGCGGGTAATGTAGCGGCGCACGGATTTCATGGCTGGCCCGGAACCATACATGTTCACCACCACGTTTTCCGGCAGCTGCCGAATGGCCCGCAGGAAATCAATAGGGCGCTTCTCCTGGCTCACCCGCCCACACCACATGATGCGGAATTCCGTGTCACCACCGGCATACTCCCGCGGTTTTATCGCGCGCAATTGAGATAACAGGGTGGGTTCCAGCCCGTTGGACAGCACTGTCAAGGGCTTATTCACCCCTTGATACTGCAACTTGTGGGCGAAATGGTGGGAGGGGACTATAACATGATCCGCATAATTTGCCTGGTTGACCATGAGTTTCCACATGCGACGCGCCAAGGCGGTGCGCGTGTACGGCGCATCCCGAAGCGTCACCGGCCGCACCGGATTATTACGGTTATACAACCAGGAAAGCAGCACACTGGTCGCCGCGGGAAACGGCAACACGCATTGGGTATACACGTCGACACGCCCGTGCATGGTCTGCACCAGCGGTAACCCCCGGTTACGCGCCACATGCACACCGGCCGCCGCAGCCGCCATTTCGCTGTGCACATGCACCACATCCACCGGCTCGATACTATCCATATAATTTTGTGCAAACCGCTTCGCTCGCTTCGGCGGCCACGTATAGGGATAATTGTCGGGTTTAATCACCTTGCTGGTTGGCAATTGCACCACCGTTGGATCGCCGCTCGGCTCGTGCAGAGGGCAAAAAACGGTCACCCGATGTCCGGCCGCTTCCAACGTGTCTTTTTGCGCTTTAATGCTGGTTTGTACCCCACCGAGGGTAGGAAGATAATAATCGGTAAAGACGGCAATATGCATGGGTAATACCATACCTTGGTTGCGGACCCAACCACATCTTTAGGTGTACTCCCCTGTGCAGCTCATCCTCCCTACCCACCCCAGCTTGTCGACGCCACCCCGCCACCCACAACAACGGTCTGCCCAGCGTTCACCACCGCCTCTCCCCCACCCCACCTGGGTGTTTTGCAGCAATTCTGCGGTAGCCTTGTGGCATAGTTCTCTCGCATATCTGAATCGTTTTGTTAGGGTAGAAGTCGTGACAATGAAGGTTTTAGTTACTGGTGCTACAGGCTTTCTCGGGGGTTATGTCGTATCGGAATTTGCTCGTAGCGGTTATGATGTTGTCGCAACCGGTCGGAATAACGCAAGGTTGCAGCAGCTAGTCGATGCCGCCACCGCCGCCCAGGCCGCCGCGGAGCCCACCGACCCGACCTATCCGGGAACTGTCACCGCGCTCGTCGGTGACCTGGCGCAATTGGCGGAGCTTGACCTGTCGGTCGATGTGGTGGTGCACGCCGCCGCCCTGTCCACGGTGTGGGGCCCGTGGCAGGATTTTTATCACACCAATGTGGGGGGCACCCAGGCGGTGGTGGATTTCTGTCGGCGCAATGCGGTGCGTCGTCTGATATTCATCTCCTCCCCTAGCATTTATTCGCAGCGCGGCGACCGGTTTCATATCACTGAATCGGATTTCGACCCCAATAATCGACTCAATAATTATATTCGGAGCAAGATTAGAGCCGAGCAGGTGGCGTCGGAGTTTTCGGGTTCCGTGATTTTACGCCCTCGGGGACTGATCGGCGTGGGTGACACGAGCATTGTGCCGCGGCTTGTGCACGCCAACGACACCATTGGGATCCCGGTGTTTCGGCGCCGACACCAGCAAGTTTTCCCAAAAAGATCGGGCCGGTTGGGGTGCCTGCGGTTGCCGAATCCCCGACTTCCCCGATTCCCCCGGCGCGGCCAACCGGGGCGGACGGTTATTGATTTAACCTGCGTGGAGAATGTGGCATATGCTGCCCGGTTGGCGGCGGAGTCACCGGCGGCTGCAGGTCGAGTCTATAACATTACTAATGATGATCCGCGGCCGGTGACCGATGTTGTGGATGAGTTGTTCACATTGTTGGGGGCGGTACCGCGGTATCGGCGTCGTAACGCCACCGTCTTATATGGGGTGGCGTCGCTGTTAGAGCTGGTTTATGCGGTGTTGCGGTTGCCGGGTGAGCCGCCGGTGACTCGGTATACCGTGTGTGCGTTGGCGTATTCGCAGGTGTTGGATATTTCGGCGGCGCGGCGGGATTTGGGTTACGAACCGATTGTCAGTTTGGATGAAGGGATACGGCGTTATGTTGAATCAATTGATTAAGAGTGTTCGGTATTATCAGTGCGGTTATTGCATGAATAATTTGCGGGTCATGTATCGGGGGTTGCCGCGTGATATGGATCCTGGTCGGGCGTTTCCGGCTGGGGTGTTTCTGATTGAGCACGAGTCGGAGGGCTATATGCTGCTCGATACGGGGTATTCGCAGGATATTTTTCGTTCTGGGGTGCGGGGGTTTCTGTATAACAAGGTGACTCCGACGCGGGTGACGGCGGAGGATGAGATTCCGGCGCAGTTGGCTCGGGATGGGATTGATGTGGGGCAGATTCGGCGGGTGGTGTTGTCGCATTTGCATCCTGACCATATTGGTGGAGTGAAGTTTTTCCCCGAGAGTGAGATTATTATGTCGGCGGATGCGTATGAGGTGTTGGGGAATGCGCGGGTGCGGGATTTGGTGTTTCCGGCGTTGGTGCCGTCGTGGCTGGCGCAGAATGCGTCGGTGATGCCGGTGCAGTCGTTGGTGCAGGATCCGGACACGGGGCTTGTTGGTCATGATGTGTTTGGGGATGGGAGTTTATTGTTGGTGCGGTTGCCGGGTCATGCAGCGGGCCAGGTGGGGGCGTATATTCCGGGCCGGTTGCTTATTGCGACGGATGCGTCGTGGGGGAATGATTTATTGCCGTATTCGTCGCAGTTGCGGCTGCCTACGCGGTTGATTCAGCGGGATTATGAGACGTATAAGGAGACGGCGACGCTGGTGCAGGGGGTTGTGGAGCGGGGAATTCCGGTGTATTTCAGTCATGGACAGTATGATCGGCGGGAGCTACTGTGACGTCGTTGCTGATTGCCGGGTATTTTGCGCAGAGTCGGTGGCGGCGGTTGCGGTCGCGGGCGGCTATTGACAGGTTGCAGGAGCGGTATGTTCGGCGGCAGTTTCGGTTTTTGCGGCGGCATTCACCGTATTTTGCGACGCTTCCCCAGGTGGATTCTCTTGCCGATTTGGGGAAGTTGCCGGTGATGGATAAGGAGTCGATGATGGCGAATTTTAATCGGCTCAATACGGTGGGGTTGGATCGGGATCGGGCGTTGGAGATTGCGGTGGCGGCGGAGCGGTCCCGGGATTTTTCGCCTACGTATCGTGGGGTTTCGGTGGGGTTGTCGTCGGGGACGAGTGGGCATCGGGGTTTGTTCATTGTGAGCGATCGGGAGCGGTGTGCGTGGGCGGGTGCGGTGTTGGCGCGGTTTTTGCCGTCGCTTTCGGGGCAGCGGATCGCGTTTTTTCTGCGGGCGAATAATAATCTGTATGAGACGGTGAATTCGCGGGTGATTCAGTTTCGGTTTTTTGATGTGTATCGGCCGATGGCGGAGCATATTGCGGCGTTGGGGTCGTATCGGCCAACCGTGGTGGTGGCGCCCCCGTCGGTGTTGAGTGTGCTTGCGGATGCTGTGGTCGCTGGGGAGTTGCGGCTATGCCCGGCGCGGGTGATTTCGGTGGCTGAGGTGTTGACGTCGTTTGATGAGCGGCGGTTTCGGGAGGTGTTTGGGCAGGAGGTGATTTTTCAGGCGTACCAGTGCACTGAGGGGTTTTTGGGATATACGTGCCCGTTTGGGTCGGTGCATTTGAATGAGGATATTTGTTATTTTGAGAAGGAGTTTGTGGACGATTCCCGGTTTGTGCCGATTATTACTGATTTTCGACGGCGGTCGCAGCCGATTGTGCGTTATCGGCTTAACGACGTGTTGACGTTGGCGGCGGATCAGGTGTGTGGGTGTGGTCAGGCGACGACGGTTGTGGCGAAGATTGCGGGGCGGGAGGATGATGTGTTTTCGTTTCCAGCCATGGGGGGTGATGGTCGGGTTTCGGTGTTTCCGGACATGGTGGAGCGGTGTTTTTTGTATGTGCCTGGGGTTTCGGAGTTTCGGGTGGAGCGGCATTCGGATGATCGGCTGGTGGTGTTTGTGGCGCCGCTGGTGGGTGAGGTGCTGGATCGGGTGCGGGCCGAGTTGGATGGGTTGGCGGAGCGGTTGGGGTTTGTGCCGCCCCGGGTGGAGTTTGAGCCGTATGTTGCGGATTCCATCCATCGGCGGAAACGTAAACGGGTGGAAAATTGCGCGCAATGATTGCCGGTTAGAGGACGATGGTGCGGCCGGCGAAGACGGAGTTGTTGTCGGGCGAGTCGGCGATGGTGCGGCCGGCGGGTACCGCCCGGTGGCGACCCCAGTCACGGATGGCGGCGAGTTCTTCCGGGTTGGTTTGGCTGAAGGGAACAACGTTGCGGAATTGGCTGCGAATGTAGTCGGATGGGGGCAGTTCGGTGGTGTTGTTGAAGAGCATTTCCGAACCAATGTCGTGGACCACGGCGTCAATGTCGGAGCCGGCGAATCCTTCGGAGACTTCGGCGAGTTCCGCAACGAGGTGGCTGGGGATGGCGTGGTTGGTGTATTTCCAGAAGCATAGGTCGATGATGTCGGTGCGTTCGGTTTCGGTGGGGAGGTCGACGAAGAAGATTTCGTCGAAGCGGCCTTTGCGAAGTAGTTCTGGTGGGAGGGTGGAGACGTCGTTGGCGGTGGCGACGATGAAGACTTTGGCTTGGGATTCTTGGAGCCAGAAGAGGAATTGGCCGATGAGGCGTTTCGTGACGGAGCTATCGCCAGAGCCGGTAGCGAGGCCCTTTTCGATTTCGTCGATCCAGAGCACGCAGGGTGCCATGCGTTCGGCGGTTTCGAGGGCTTCGCGGAGGTTTTGTTCGGATTCGCCGACATACATGCCCAGGATGGCGCCCATGTCGAGCCGGTAGAGTGGGAGTTCCCATTGGACGGCGATGTTTTTTGCGGAGAGGGATTTACCGCAGCCGGGGACGCCGCACAGGAGGATGCCTTTGGGTGGGTGGAGTCTGGTACCGGAGAGGTCGGTTTTCATGAGGGCTTTGCGTTTTTTCAACCAGGCGTTGAGGTTGTCGAGTCCGCCCACGTGGTAGTTGTCGTCGAGCCGGATGCGTTCGATGCCGGTGAGTTCACCGAAGATGGAGTCTTTGAATCGGGAGAGTTCGGCGAGGTCTTCGGCGCGGATTGCGCCTTTGACGAGCATGGTGGCTAGGACGTTGACGACTTCGGCTTCGGTAATACCGGTGAGGATTTCGGCGGCGGCCCGCATATCGGATTCCGCCCATTCGACGGGGATGGCGGTGGAATGCCCCTTCATCATGCCGGACACCAGTTCGAATATTTCTTCGGTGGTGGGGAGGTCGAGGGTGACGGACATGCCGAGCCGGGCGAGGCCAGACCAGACGGGTTTGTCGGCGAGGAGGATGATTGCGCCTTGGTATTCTTCGGCGATGCGCACCATTTGGCAGAAGTGTCGGGCGGTGGGGGTGTCGGAGTCGAGGTGGTCGATTTCGGTGAAGATAAAGTTCACGTTCCGCCGAGCTTTGAACATGGTTTTTGCCTGGTCGAGGGCGGCGGCGAGGGATTGGTCTTCGAGGACGAGCTGGTTGGATGCGAGTTCCCGGAGGCCGTCAGCGGCGGAGTAGTAGAAGAAGGGGAGGGAGGGAATATTGGTGCTGATGGTGCGGAGGATACTGAAGACCCGGACCGGCTCGGTGGATTTGATAACAATGAGGGGGACGCGGGCTTTGAGATAGCGGGTGATGATTTCGGTGGTTTCGAGGTAGTTGGGCATGATTATGATTGTTCGAGTGCGTGGGTGAGGCGGGTCGCGGTGCCGTAGGTGGGGTCGAGAACAGCGGTGAGTGGGGTGCTGCGGACAAGGTCGTAGATGCGCTGTTCGGTGGCGGTGGGGAGTTCCCCAGCGACGGAGCTGCGGCGGAGGATGCTTTCGATGTGGTGTTGCCAATTACCGATGCGGGTTTGGGCGTCGATAAGCAACGTTGACCGTATCTCGTCGGGGAGACCGGGGTGGTTGCAGAGGTGCATGCGGCGGGCCAGGTTGTTTCGGGTGGTGAGCCACCAGCGTTCGAATTCGTGGTAGTCGGCGGTAGCGGGGAGGTTGGTAAGGGTTTCAGACCAGCGGTTATCGGCAATGCTTAGGGCCCGTTCGATGTGTTTGAGCAGGCGGCGGTGCACGGTGGGGTTGAAGGATCCCACGGTGATGGGTGGGAGACCATCGAGGGTGGCGGTAGGGTCGGTGGCCCAGCTGCGGAGGGCCCGGGCCCAGGTTTCGTACGCGTTCGCCATGGTTAGGGCCGCCTCCGATTGATGAGGATTTCTCCTGGTGGTTGGGGTGACCAGTCGGGGAGGCTGCCGGCGATATTGCGGTTGCGACCAAAGGCTGGTTGAGAGTTGTCGTCGTGGAGTTCGCCGAGCAGGCTCATGCGGTCGAGGACGGTGGTTTCGCCGGGTCGTTGGTTTTCGGGTGG
>ERZ772957.305-NODE-305-length-41188-cov-6.710330_pt1 | contig 41188 bp, 46 predicted proteins | sample MGYA00580682_ERZ772957 | MGnify/ENA primary metagenome ERZ772957 (study PRJEB29015, sample SAMEA2737921) | human oral metagenome | biome: human oral; feature: human-associated habitat; material: dental | place: China | collected 2025 ... | reverse complement strand
TCAAGCTGCATGAGATTTTATTATTTCTCATGTCTACCTAAAGGGGAGCATATCAAAAGGCAACGGCCGGGCCCGTTTTATTTTACAATTGTCTTAGCAATAATTTCCGCAAATTCCGCCGCCTTTAAGCTGGCGCCGCCGACAAGGCCTCCGTCAATATCATGCGCCGCCGTCAAATCGGCAACATTATGAGCGTTCATACTGCCACCGTAAAGAACGGGCACTGCTTCTGCAACTGCCGCGCCGTACAGAAAAGCAAGGGTATTCCGGATGATACGGCAAACCTCCTGTGCCTGTTCCGCACTTGCCGTCCTGCCCGTACCGATGGCCCAGATCGGTTCATACGCAATGACGACTTTTTTAATGTCGGCGGCACTGATGCCTGCAAGGCCCGCTTTGATCTGTCCTTCAATCCATACCTTCATTTTCCCGTTTTCGCGCTGTTCCAACGTTTCACCGCAACACATAAGCGGCGTCAGATCATGAGCAATGGCCGCTTTAACCTTCAAATTGACCGTTTCATCGGTTTCATTGAAATACCGCCGCCGTTCCGAATGCCCGAGAATGACATGGGATACGCCTACATCGACGAGCATAGCCGGAGAAACCTCGCCCGTATAGGCGCCGTTTTCTTCAAAATGCATATTCTGTGCCGCAATATGCACATTCGTGCCTTTTGTCAAAGAAACGGCTTCAGCAAGATAGGCAAAGGCAGGAGCCACTATGACTTCGGGTTTCACGCCGCCCTTGATATGTTCCGCAAGGGCCGTTAACGTGTCACGGACAGCCGCTCTCTGATGATTCATTTTCCAGTTGCCTGCAATAATCGTTTTTCGCATTATCTACTCCTGTCGCCTATCATTTATCGCTTAACGCATCGATGCCGGGCAGGACTTTACCTTCCAGATATTCGAGAGACGCGCCGCCGCCGGTCGAAATATGGGTGATCTTATCGGCAAGGCCTGTTTTATTGACAGCCGCGACGGAATCGCCGCCGCCGACGACGGATACGGCGGCGGAATCGGCAACGGCCCGGGCGACCGCTTCCGTCCCTTTAGCGAAATGATCGATTTCAAAGACTCCCATCGGCCCGTTCCAGACGATGAGTTTCATAGGTTTTAATTGGGACGCGAAGAGTTCGCGGCTCTTCGTCCCGATATCGAGAATCATCCAATCCTCAGGAACCGCGTCGACATCAACTTCCTTATATTTCGCAGCGGCAGAAAATTCGGCCGCCGCAACTGCATCTACCGGCAAAAGAAGTTCCGTATGTTCCTTCTTTGCCGCGTTGATCAATGACCGGGCCAAATCGATTTTATCCGCTTCAACGAGGGATTTACCGATACCGTAACCTTGCGCGGCCAGGAATGTGTTGGCCATACCGCCGCCGATGATCATAACGTCGACTTTAGGTAGAAGGCGGGAGATAACTTCGATTTTATCAGATACCTTCGCGCCGCCGATAACCGCCGCAAAAGGATGTTCCGGATTCTCTACGGCACCGCCGATAAAACGGATTTCTTTTTCCATGAGGAGCCCTGCCACCATCGGCAGGAATGCCGTAATGCCCGCAACGGAAGCATGCGCCCGATGAGAACAGCCGAAAGCGTCGTTGATGCCGATATCTGCGAGAGACGCTAATTTTTCTGAAAATTCCCTGTCGTTCTTTTCTTCTTCCCCATGATAACGGAGGTTCTCCAAGAGCAATATTTCGCCCGGTTTCAAATGGGCGGCCATTTTCTGCACATCCGCGCCTATGCAGTCGGGAGCCATTTTTACAGGTACACCTAACAACTCGGATAAGCGGGCCGCAACGGGCCTTAAAGAAAATTCCGGTTTGGCCTCGCCTTTGGGACGGCCCAAATGGCTTGCCAGGATAACCGCCGCATGTCGCTCCAAGAGATACGCAATCGTCGGCAAGGTCTTTTTGATGCGCGTATCGTCAGTAATCCGCCCCTCGCTGTCAAGGGGCACGTTAAAATCGGCGCGCACAAAAACTTTCTTATTATCCGGAGTTATATCGTGTATTGTTTTTTTCATAAAACGTATTCCTCCTGTAGTACAAGGTGATTACGACATACTTATAATCCTTTTTCCGCAAGGAACCGGATCATATCGATGATGCGGCGGGAATAACCCCATTCATTATCATACCAGGCAATGATTTTGACCATGCCGCCCGCCATCGTCAAAGTCAACGGCGTATCGATAACCGCCGTATGTTCGTTGCCCCTGTAGTCGACGGAAACGAGTTCGTCATCGTTCGTCGTGATAATGCCTTTATAGTCGCCGGCTGCGGCTTCTTCAAAGGCTTTATTTAATTCGTCCGCCGTAATGTCTTTTTTCTTTAATTCCAGGACGATATCAATGATCGATACATCCGGAGTCGGCACGCGGACTGCATGACAGCTGAGTTTACCTGCCACCCGGGGCAGCACCTTGCCGATCGCTTCGGCGGCGCCGGTCGTCGTCGGGATGATGGACATGCCTGCGGCACGGGCCCGGCGCAGGTCGCGATGAGACACGTCAAGGATTTTCTGATCAACCGTATACGAGTGGACGGACGTCGTCATACCGCGTTCAACGCCGTATTTCTCATCCATGAATTTGAAAATGGCCGCCAGGCATCCTGTCGTGCACGACGCGCCGGAAATAACATGATCCGTTGCCGGATCGTACGCTTCTTCATTGACGCCCATAACGAGAGTTATGTCATCAATAGTGGAGGGCGCCGTAATAATAACTTTCTTCACAGATCCGCCTAAAGGCAGCCTATCCTGCGACGAAGCGCTGACACGGCCGGCATATTTTCCGGACGCTTCGACAACAATCTGCGCACCCAGCCCGTCCCAATCAACACGTTTAATATCCTTTTCCTGAAAGAGGGGATACCTTACGCCGTTCACACTGATATGCCTGTCATCATAAGCAATATCATCGGGCATCGTGCCAAAAATACTGTCATATTTCAAAAGATGCGCCATCTGTTTCGGCGTGCCGATGTCATTGACAGCCACAATTTCCATATCGTCTTTATAGCGCTGCGCAATTTTAAATACCTGTCTGCCGATTCGGCCGAATCCGTTAATACCGATTTTTACCATTTCATACACCCTTTCCGTCTGTCAAACGGCCGTTAAATGAAAGCCTTGAGTTTTCAGCCGCTCCTTCGCCCGTAACGGGACCGCTCCCGCCGCAGGCACACATAGCGGAGATAACAGACTTCATTATAAGCCCTTGGCCCCGATATACGCCGCCAAATCGTTTACCCGCAGAGAATAGCCCCATTCATTGTCGTACCAGGCGACAACTTTTATCATATTTCCCCCGATAACCTGTGTATCCAAGGCATCGACAATAGAACTGTGCGTATCGCTGATATAATCGGAGGATACGGTTGCATCTTCGGAATAGGCCAGGATCCCCTTCAAAGGCCCTTCAGCCCATTTTTTCAACGCGCCGTTCACCTCTTCTTTGGTTACGCTCTTTTCCAGAACGGCCACGAGATCCGTCATGGAAACGTTCGGCGTAGGCACGCGCAAAGCCATGCCCGTAAACTTCCCCTTTAGTTCCGGCAAGACCAGGGCAACGGCCTGAGCGGCGCCCGTAGACGTCGGGATAATGGACTGTGTCGCACAGCGGGCACGGCGCAGATCCTTATGCACCGAATCGACGAGGTGCTGATCGTTCGTATAGGAATGGATCGTCGTCATCATACCGCGGACAATGCCGAATTCGCGGGACAACACCTTGGCGACGGGCGCCAGGCAGTTTGTCGTACATGAACCGTTGGAAATAATATGGTGCTTTGCGGGATCATACGTTTCTTCATTGACGCCCATGACAATCGTCGTATCCGCATTCTTGCCGGGCGCCGTAATGATTACTTTCCCGGCGCCGCCGGCCAAATGCTTGGAGGCCGACTCGTGATCCTTGAACTTTCCCGTCGACTCAACAACAATATCGACACCCAGATCTTTCCAGGGAATGTCGGCCGGATCCGTTTCATTCGTTACGGGGATAGCCTTGCCGTCAACTACGAGCATATTCTTTTCCGTATCGTAAGACACATCATGCCGCCACGTGCCGTGAACTGTATCGAATTTCAATAAATCCGCCATAATCGGGCCGACAGAACGGTTGTTAATAGCCGCAATCTCCACGTTCGGCTGTGAAAGGGCCGTTCTGAAGGTGCACCTGCCGATTCTGCCGAAGCCGCTGATCCCTATTTTTACTGTCATTACGTTTCCTCCTTACCGATATGGCAATGTGCCGCACGGATATACTGCGAAAATACATTGTCTGATTAGTTTCCCTACATAAATATATACTAGTTTCCCACTATTGTAAACTATATATATCGATTCTTTCGGGAAGGGACTTATATAAACAGTATGTTATTTTTATATTAGCATACTCTATTTAATCATCCACTAAGTTATGCCCCGTCATTTCGGCAGGCTGTTTCATATGTGCCAGATAAAGAAGCGTCGGCGCTATATCGGCCAAAATGCCGTCATGAAGATGAGCATGCCTGCGGGCATCGCTGACGAGAATGCACGGCACATGATTTGTCGTATGCGCCGTATACGGCGAACCGGAAACGGCATCGGCCATTTTTTCGGCATTGCCGTGATCGGCGATAATCAGGGCCTGTCCCCCGTTCCTGCGCAACACTTCGACAATGCGGCCGATACTCGCATCTACCGCCTCCACCGCTTTTTTAGCCGCTTCCAGATCGCCCGTATGTCCAACCATATCGGCATTGGCAAAATTCAAGATGATCATGTCGTACGTATCGCCGTTCAAAGCCTCAATGACACGGTCCGTTACTTCAGGAGCGCTCATTTCAGGCTGCAAGTCATAAGTGGCCACTTTAGGCGAGGCAACAAGGATGCGGTCTTCGCCGGCATTAGTTTTTTCTTCGCCGCCGTTAAAGAAATACGTGACATGGGCATACTTCTCCGTTTCAGCTATACGGAGCTGTTTCTTTCCCGCCTTGGCAAGAACCTCGCCGAGCGTGTTTTCAATACGCTCCTTGCCGTAAACGACATGTACAGGCAGAGCCTCTTCGTAAACGGTCATGGTCACAAAAAAAAGATCATGCAGACGCTTTCTTGTAAACCCGTCGAAATCTGGATTGACAAACGCTTCCGTCAGTTGTCGGGCCCTATCCGGCCGGAAGTTGAAAAACACGAGGCTGTCGCCGTCGTTAACGGGCCGTTTCACTATGACCGTCGGCACGACAAACTCATCGGATATACCCGCGCGATAGGAGCGTTCCAGGCACGCCTGTGCGGAAGGGGCCGTTTCACCCTCACCGAGGGCGACGGCTCTATACGCCGCTTCTACACGTTCCCATCGCTTATCGCGATCCATGGCATAATATCTGCCGCTGATCGTGGCAATTTCACCGACACCGATGCGTCCGCATACTTCCTCCAGCTCCCGCAGATAGGCACCGGCACTGCGCGGCAGCACATCACGGCCGTCGAGAAAGGCATGGATATACACATGTTCGACGCCGTTCCGCTTCGCCATTTCCAAAAGGCCGTAGAGATGCTTTTCACTGCTGTGTACCCCGCCGGGTGAAACAAGCCCCATAATATGCAAAGATCTGCCGGATTTGCAGGCGTTATGCATAGCGTCTTTAAGAACGGGTTTAGCAAAAAATTCCCCCGCTTCGATATCCTTCGTGATTCTTGTAAGTGACTGATACACGATCCGTCCGGCGCCGATATTTAAATGACCTACTTCGGAATTTCCGATCTGACCGTGCGGCAATCCGACCGCTTCGGCCGACGCTTCCAAATAAGAATGTGGATATGTGCGCCAAAGTTCGGGCAAAACTTTCAGATCCGCCTGCGCGACCGCATTATATTCCTTTATATCACTGCAACCGAAGCCGTCCATAATAATCAACATTACCGTTTCTTTTTCCGCCATTATCTTTCTCCTTTTCCGCTTCCTGCGAAACTCGTAAAGATGCCGAAACAACGAGAGGCGGGAAACACCGTCCCCGCCGGTCCCGGCCGTCCGTGCAGGCGAATTATGTTTTACTGTTATATTCGTTCATCCCGGCAAGCAAATTAAGAAGGTTCTCGGAATAGCCGATTTCATTGTCGTACCAAGCAACCACTTTTACAAATGTATCCGTCAGAGCGATCCCCGCCCGTGCATCGAATACGGCCGACAAGGTGCAGCCGATAAAGTCGGAGGATACGACCGCCTCGTCCGTGTATCCGAGGATCCCTTTCAATTCACCTTCACTGGCGTTCTTCATAGCCGCACAAATTTCTTCATACGCGGCCGGCTTCATCAGGTTGACCGTAAGGTCGATAACCGACACGTCCAGCGTAGGCACGCGCATCGCCATGCCGGTGAGCTTACCGTCAAGCTCGGGAATTACTTTGCCTACGGCTTTCGCCGCTCCCGTGGAGGAAGGAATGATATTCCCCGAAGCGGCACGGCCGCCGCGCCAGTCTTTTGCAGACGGGCCGTCAACCGTCCGCTGCGTCGCCGTAGTTGAATGTACCGTCGTCATCAGCCCGTTTTTAACGCCGAAAGCGTCATGCAGTACTTTCACAACGGGAGCGAGGCAGTTCGTCGTACAGGAAGCGTTGGATACAATCCGCTGACCCTTATACGCGGCCATATTTACACCGCAAACGAACATGTCTGGCTGCCGGCCGTCTTTGCCTTTCTTGGACGGTGCGGAAAGAACGACATAGCGGGCGCCTGCGGCAAGGTGTTTTTCAGCATCTTCCATAGTGAGAAACCGGCCTGTAGACTCGACAATATAGTCTGCACCGACTTCATCCCATCTGAGATGAACCGGATCCGTTTCGGCGGTCGCGCGAATTTCCTTACCGTTGACAACAAGGACGCCGCGTTCAACGTCAGCATCCACAGCCCCCTCAAAACGGCCATGTACCGTGTCATATTTCAGCATGTACGCCATATAATCAACAGGCAGCACATCATTTATACCGACGATTTCAATGTCGTCACGCATTTGAGCGGCACGAAAAACAAAGCGACCGACACGTCCGAACCCGTTAATACCAAGTTTAATCATAAGTAGAACCACTCCTTACTGAATACAACCATACCTTCAGTCCGTTCTGCCGCATCGTGCGGCAAACCGGAGCCTGATTTAAATGTCAAGGCAAACAATCCCGCCCTTGCGGGAAAATCCCGTATCCCACAATTCATAAAGGGACAGCCATCGGTAGGAGCCGTATGACACGGCCTTGACCATAACCGTGCCGGCAACGCGTTCATACCCTGCCAGCCAGAACCAGTGCCACACGTAATCGGCCAGATTTTTACTGCGATGACGCAGATTTAAATAAGGTACCGGCATGGCTTTATCAATTTGCGCTGTAACAGCAGCCGCAAACTCGGCAAAAGGCGCATCACCCTGCACTCCTGCAAGACGGATCGACGTCACACTGCAAGCGGCAAGATACTGACGGTAGCCGTCAATCCAGATCTGCGTCGTATCGATGCCGGTCATGCGCGGGTGCAAATAAGGTTTCATGATCTGGGAAAAACGGACATATTCAGCTTCGCCGATAGTGTCGGCCGCAAAGGGATACAGCCCGGTAAGATCAAAGCAGCGGGCAAGATAGATGCTTACATCACAAGCGACCACGGCACCGCAGCCGCCGCGATTCATCCAGCAATCCGTAAAAAGTTCCTGGTTATACCCGTAGCCGCCGTTTACGGTAAAAAGAGGCAGTTCTTTCATCAGTGTTCTCCCCCCGTACATATACAGAACGAAACGGTTCATAAAATGCCGGCTGTCCTGCACAGCCGGCATTTTATGATTCACATATATACACGGTATCAGAAAGTACGGCCTGCTTCCGTCTGTGCTACTAACGGAACGAGAATTTCCATAAAGGCCGGTGCCGTCGTTTCAGTCATGCTTACGGAATACGAATACATGCCGTTACGCCAATACGCCGCATAATTGATACCGTTACCGGTCGTTACGGAAACGGCCGTACGGCTTACAACGACAGGCATCCAGTCCGCATAGTAACCGGAAAGCGAACGGGCATCCGTTTCGCGACGAAGAGCCGTACGAATCATGAGCCGATTATTATTTTTAACATCGCTCTCCCGATACACGAGCTGCGCCGTTTTTTCGATCGTCTCGCAGGCGGTAAGCGTATAGTGCCCGTTATGCCGCAACGTAAGCGGCATGAAGCCGACCGCTTTCGCGACAGCGGCAATACTCGTATGCTCCTTTATAGGGTTGGGAAGCTGCAGAGGTCGGTCGACAACGTTTTGTTCCGGTACGGCGCGAAACATTTCCGCGTTTTCCATAACCGGCGTCCGAGCCGCCGCGGCGGATGCCGACAGCATAACGGCCACGGCCGCACAAATACATTTTTTATTCATCTATTGTCCTTCTTTCAATATAGTATCAAATACCTTTTTAATGTAAAATTTCGTTTCCCCGTACGATTCGCCGGGCTGCGCTTCATAGACTTTCTCATTTTTCACAAAAAAGTTCGGCACATATTCATAACTGTACCCGGACGCGACGTCGGGACGTTCCGTTTCTTCATACCATTCCAAAGGAATTTCCCCGTATGCCGGATCGGCCTCGACCAGTTCTGCAACCGCTCTCCTGGCGTTGGCGCAATACGGACACTCATGTAAATAAAAGGCCGTGATCTTTTCCATTATCAATTCACTCCCGTACGGATAAATTTTAGTGTTCTTTCCTCTTAAAAGGAGGATAAAACCAGTTGTATTATACCATACCTTCGGGGTATATTAAAAATCATATCTTTCAAACGCCGTTATAACGCCATTTGCCTCACTTAAAATATTCTTGCAAAGTTAAGCGAATTTAAAGAACGGGGACATCATTTTTACTGGTATTATAAAACGAAAAATGCTAAAATAAATTGATTTTTTTATGAAACGGTTTACACCGAATTTACTGATGAAAGAAGGACTGATAATGAAAACCAACCGTCGTAAAATGTCCTGGGTGCAGCTTACCTTTATCACTGCAGCCAACATGCTGGGTGCCGGCATCATCATGCTTCCCGCTCAGCTTGCGGAGGTCGGAACGATCTCGATTTTTTCCTGGATTATAACGTCTCTCGGTTCCCTGACCCTGGCCATGGTCTTTGCCCGCTGCGGTATGTTTACGACAAAACCGGGCGGTATGGGCGGTTATGCCGAGTACGGCTACGGGCGAATAGGACATTTTATGGCGAATTACGCCTACTCCGTATCCATTGTTATTGCCAACGTCGCCATTGCCATTTCCGCCGTCGGTTACGGCGCCGGATTCCTGGGCTCGGAATTCTCTCCGGTGCAGACGTGTATATATACTGTCGCTTTATTATGGCTTGCCGCATCCCTTAATCTCCGCGGCACCCGTTACTCCGGTAAATTGACGACCGTCACCATTTGGGGGTCCATTTTACCGATTCTGGTCATGTCCACACTCGGTTGGTACTGGTTCAATCCCTCTACCTGGACAGCCGCGTGGTGTCCCAATCCTCTCGGCTGGAGCGACGCGGTCGGCAGCTCCATTTCCCTGACCTTATGGTCGTTTCTCGGCCTGGAATCGGCGTCCGTCAATATGGATGCCGTTGAAGACCCACAGACTTCCGTGCCGAAAGCGACCTTTTTCAGCACAGCCGGAGTGGCGGTCATTTACATTGTATCGACAAACGTCATTGCCGGCATTGTCCCGAATGCGGATCTCCTGAACTCGAGCGCCCCCTTCGGCATGGCTTTCGCCGCCATGTTCGGCTCTACCATCGGCGCCGCAGTCATGGGTCTCATGGCGCTTGCCTGCGCAGGTTCACTCCTTTCATGGCAGTTCACCCTGGCCCGTGTCTTCAAGACAAGTGCCGAACGGGGACTTTTTCCGAAGGTCTTCGCTAAAGTGACGCAGGCGGACGTGCCCTTACGCGGTATGTTCCTCATTCTGCTGATGCAGAGCGCGCTGGCTCTTATGACTGTCAGCCCGTCTTTATCGGAACAGTTCGAACGGCTTGCCAACCTGGCGGTCGTAACAAACGTCATCCCTTATATCTTATGCGCTTCCTCGTTAAAAGCGATGTTGGATCAGGAAGGGATCCCCAACGAACGATGCAACCGGAACGCGTCCTACTTCCTGTCGGGCATTTCCGTTCTCTATTGCTTCTATGCGCTGACCACGCTCAGTCTGGCCAACTTCGCCGGCGGCTGCCTGGCAGCCGGTATCGGTTGGATCGCGTACCTGGTCCGGTTCAACCTCTTAAAAACAAATTTTATCGTTGAGCAGGAAATAAAGTGAACCTAAAAAACGTTGCTTTAAAGCAACGTTTTTTATATTACGGCTATTTTTTTGTCAGCTTGTCTTTAATCAGCCCGATACCGTTCACCATGCCGACGGACACGCACATGAAGAGCGCATACGTAATAAACGGCAGCACAAAGGATAAGGGGTTATTACGGGCTGTCAGATATTGCAGTTCATAGGCATACAGTCCCGTGACACTGTTAAAAGAGGCCTGCACATAAAAGAAAACGCAGACGAGAAGAATAACGCGAAGAAGTCCCCAAATCCGTTCACCCGCACCGGAGCCGCCCTCCGGCCGCGGATAAAAATAAAAGGCAAACGTGCCGATGATAAAAATAAAATACAGGCCCGTATTGACAAAGAAAAACAGGCCGATAAGACCGGCAATAAACTGCTCCTGCCCGGCCGCATCGATGCGTACGGCCGGAAAGAAGAACAGCGCCATGAAAGCGGTCGGCAAAGGCAGCGCATAAAGGACGGGGTCAATAAAATCGGACAAAGTGCGCTCACGGACACGCGTATGCCAACGGGCAAAGAAAAGAGACAGGCCGTACTGTAAGGCAATCGTCCCGAAAAGCCAGGCCGCGTATACACCGGTTCTGGCCGGATAGGATTGCCAGAAAGCGAAGGTCCTCATACCGCCCAAGGCGGCCGTTGCCAATACAGCGCCCGTTATACCGCCATAGAGAAGATACGGCACGGCCGGAAAAGCGCTTTCCCCGCGCAGGCGCAGGTCACGCCGACGCAGCAGCGGCGGCATGAGAACCGAAGCGACAAGAAAAATAACGGTCGATACACTGACAAAGAAGAGCCGGTCCGACGCGAAAGCCCCGAAGGGAATCGGTACAATCCACAGGGCAAGCCAAACGACGGCGCGCAATGTATTCAGTATGGATCGGTTCATACGTATCACCGACCTTGACGACGGCCGAACAGGCGGCTGAATAAATACGCCAAAGAGAGGTTGACGCAAAGATTGATATACATAAGGGCCATGAAAACGAGATCGCGGCCGACTGTCGGCCAATTCCAGAAGCCGTAGCCCTGCCAGAACAGGCTCCCGTATTTGATCAGGCCTGCAAGAACCGCCATCGCAACGAGCCAGGCGACACTGTAGGCGGTACGGGAAATACGTTGATCGGAGGTGCCGAAGGCCGCGCCTTCCATGCCTACATAAGCGCAGGGAACCCAAAAGGATAAAAAAATATAACTGACCAGCGCCACAACGGCACTGGAACCGCTGTGTATAGTATAAGCGCCGATAGGAATAAGCACCGTAAAAAAGCTCATATAGAGAGACTGCTTAAAAATATCCTGATAAGGTGACACAACAAAACCTCCGTTCACACCCGCCTGCACCAAGTATACCAAAAAAACACGGCCCTGAGTAGGGTTCCGCTGTATGCAAGACGCGGGAAATATACTATAATATCTCCTGTGCACAGGGAGGAAATGATGAAGCGGAAATACTTTTTCTTCGATATAGACGGTACGCTCGGCCTGAAACTGACCATGAAAATGCCTGCCGATACGAGCTATACCATAAAGCTGCTGAAAATCGAACCGTTGCCGCTGGAGAAGAGCAAATCCGTTTTACACGCACTGGAAAACAGCGGGATTCCCTGGGCTGTCATAACGGATAACAGTATTGTCCTGCGCACGACGTACGCTTACTTCCGCAATCCCGCCTATTCGGCGTTTACACAATATAGCGGGCAAATCAGTAAAGACGGTACCATAGACGGCATAAGGTCGGTATTTAAAATTTTCTTCACACGCCCGCCGGAAGAAAAAATGCCGGACCTCGGCGGACTGCCCCTCATCCCTTATCTGAACGATCTCGTACTCATCGAACCGGTACATAAGGAAAAAGGCATTAAAGACCTCATGGGGATTTTAAAAGCGCCGCTCGAAGATGTCGTCGTCTTCGGCGACGGCATGAACGACATTTCCATGTTCACAGAACCCTTCTTCCGTATCGCCATGGGCAACGGCCGGGAAGAGTTGAAAAAAATTGCAGATTACGTAACGGACCGAAACGACGCAGGCGGTATTTTCCGCGCGTGTCTCAAATTCGGGTGGCTGCAGTAACGGCAACACCGGTACGGCAGACATACATCCATGTAACTCAGGAGTTTAACCATGAAGGAAACATTTACATCGCTCGGCATTACAAAAGAACTGTCCGATGCCTTAAAAGAACAACATATCAATACGCCGACAACCGTCCAGAAACAGGCCATACCGGCAGCACTCAAAGGCCGCAACCTGCTCGTTCAGGCACAGACGGGCACAGGCAAGACACTGGCTTTCCTCTTGCCCGTGCTGCAGCGGATAAAAAAAGACACGGCCGGAGAGCAGGCGCTGATCATCGCGCCGACACGCGAACTGGCCGAGCAAATCGCCGCCGTGGCGGCTTCGCTCACACCGGCGACAGGAGCGGACATACTCAGCCTCATCGGCGGTAAGACCATAGAAAACCAGCTGCAAAAGCTCCATCGCCGGCCGCAGGTCGTCATCGGCACGCCGGGACGGCTCCTGGATCATTGCCGGCGCAATTCCCTCCGTCTCGGCGGCGCCCGTTATGTCGTAGTGGATGAAGCGGATCAAATGCTGGCAGCAGGCTTTCTGGAAGAAGTTGACGAGCTCATCGGCATGACGCCGAAAAAAAGACAGCTTCTCTTCTTTTCCGCAACGATCCCGCAAAAAGTGCGGGGCCTCGCAAAAAAACACATGGAGCAGCCGTTAAGCCTGACTGTACGCGAAGGGGAAACGGTCACTCTCGAAAACATTGAACAGCGCATCTACATGACAAGCGAAGAGAAAAAGACGGATCGCCTCTGTACCATGCTGCAGGAACACAATCCCTACCTGGCCGTCGTTTTCTGCAATACGAAAGAGCGCACGAAACGGCTGTCCGGGGAACTGATCGCCCGCGGCTTCAATGCGGCTGAACTGCAGGGAGATATGTCCCAGGGCCGACGCAATCAGGTTATCCGCGACTTCGCCAGAGCCAGGACACAAATCCTCGTCGCTTCCGATATCGCCGCCAGAGGCATTGATATTGAAGGAATTACGCATGTCTATAATTACGACGTGCCTCACGACGTCGATTACTATGTGCACCGTATCGGCCGCACCGGCAGGGCCGGCGCGAAGGGCCTGTCCGTCATGTTTGCCACCGCCGCCGATGAAGATCGGATCCGCCGCATCGAACACGCCATTGAAGCGACAATTATCAAATATACGGCAACCGGCGGCATAAAAGTCAGGGCCGCCGACAGGGCGCCGAAGAAAAAACGCGTCTACAGGGACAAGGCGCCGGCCAGCACCTACCGCCCAACCGGGAAAAAAGCGCATAAAACAAAACATAAAGGGGCCGATTACAGACGGCGTAAATAAAAGAGGAAGGGAGCGGCAGACGTTCCCTTCCTCTTTTATACGCCGTCATAGACAAGCTTGCCGCCGACAATCGTTTTTTTGACACGGAAATCTTCACCGTCGAGGACGACCATATCCGCCTGTTTCCCTTTTTCCAGAGAACCCAACCGGTCGGCCATACCGAGAGCCGCGGCCGGATTGAGGCTCGCCATAGCCACGGCATCCGGCAACGGAGCGCCCGTATTGACCAGGAAGTTTAAAACCGCAAGGTTCATGGGCACAACACTGCCGGCCAGCGTCCCGTCGGCAAGACGGGCCTCGCCGGCATGTACAAATACAGGTTGCCCGCCCAGTTCGGACTCGCCCTCCCCGTTCAGGCAGGCACGGACAGAATCGGTAACAAGGATGATCCCGTCTCTGCCCTTTGCTTTGTAAACCAGGAGCTGTGCTGCCGGATGGACATGGATATTATCACAAATGAGTTCACATTTGGCCCGCTCGTCGGTCAGCGCCGCACCGACTATGCCCGGGTGCCTGTGATGCAAGGGCGGCATAGCGTTATAAAGGTGAGTTATGTGGTAAGACGCGACATGGGCCGTCGCCTCTTTCACCTCTTCGTACGTCGCCCTGCTGTGCCCGACAGAAACGATGATACCCGCCTCGCGGCAAGCGGTGAAAAAAGCGGGATCTTCAATCGTTTCCGGCGCAACCGTAATAATTTTCACAACATCTTTATACGGTCTGAGCCAGGAAAAATCGGCTTTTTCAATATTTTTCGCCGCTTGCGCGCCTTTATATCCCGCATTGATAAAAGGCCCTTCCATATGGGCGCCTAAAATCCGTGCTCCCGTCAGGGCGGCGTTTTGCGCCGCCCTGATACGGCGCAGCGCGTTTTCTATACGCACGCACTCACAGGTCATGGTTGTCGGCAGAAAAGACGTGACCCCTGTTGCCGGCAGCCGTGCGGCCATTATTTTTAACGCCGCCCCGGTTTCATCCATCGTGTCGGCCCCGCCGATACCGTGAATGTGCTCATTAATGAACCCGGGCGTGACAAAACACCCTGCCGCGTCGATACGGTCCGTGCAGTCGCCGATGCGGCACAGCCTTTCCGGCAAAACGTCGTAAATGCCTTCTTCATCATAAAGGACCGTATGGCCGCCGACAATCTCATGCGGCAAGACGACCATACCGTTTATAATCGCTTTCATCCGACAGCCTTCCTCCTTCAGGATATTATACGGTTATTGTACCGTTCTCCGGCCGTAATGTCCATTTTGACGTTCTTCCCGCATTCTGCTATGCTTGACCTGTACAATACCTGACGAAAGGCGGAAAAAGCATGACATATAATTTTGACGAGATCATAGATCGTAAAGGAACCAATGCGTTAAATACGGACGGGTTCAGGGGATATATTTTCCATGCGGGGTCGGAAAAAGAATTTCCCTTCGCCGACGACGAATTCATTCGCATGTGGGTTGCCGATATGGACTTCGCCGTAGCCCCGGAAATCAGACAGGCCGTTAAAGACCGCGTAGACAGGCTCATTCTCGGTTATACGAAGCTTTTCGATTCGGCCTATTATGATGCCTTCGCCGGCTGGTGCAAGACCATGTACGACTGGTCATTCCCGCGCGAACATCTCGCCACGGCAAGCGGCGTTGTACCGGCTGTTTACGAACTCCTGTCCATTTTGCTTAAAAACGACGAAAAATTTCTTTACCACACGCCCGCATACGGCATGTTCAGGCAGGCGGAAAAATTCACGGGCCGCAAGGCCCTGTACACGCGGCTGCGGCGGGACGGCAGCTTCACCGTCGACTTTGATGATTTTGCCCGAAAAGCGGCGGACCCGTCCGTAAAGCTCCTCATCTGGTGCAGCCCCCATAACCCGACGGGCCGTGTCTGGACGGCGGAAGAATTACAGAAAACAGCCGATATAATCCGCCGCAACGACCTCTGGGTCATCAGCGATGAGATACACTGCGATCTCTTGCGTACGGGCGTCCGCCACCTTCCCCTGGCCAAGGTCATGGACGGCTATAAGAAGATCGTCACCTGCACGGCCGCCAGCAAAACCTTTAACATTGCCGGCCTCATGCTCTCCAATGTCATCATTCCCGACAGAAAGCTGCATGCGGCCTTTGCGGCCCGTAATATGAACGGCCTCAGCGTAAACCCTTTGTCGCTGGCCGCGGCAGAGTCGGCATACAGCCGGGGCGGCGCCTGGCTGAAAGAGCTGAGAGCATATCTGGACGGCAACTTCCGGCTGCTTGAAGAGACGCTGCACCGGGAACTGCCGAAAATTCCCTTTACGATGCCTCAGGCCACGTACCTTGCCTGGGTCGACTTCAGCCCTTACTTAGACTGCACGGAAGACCTGCCGGATTTTTTTGCCCGCAACGCCGGCGTTCTCCTCGAAGGCGGGGACAGCCTCTTTGTCGACAATGCCGCAGGCTTTGCACGTCTCAACCTGGCCATGCCCCGTTCACTTCTGGCAGAAGGGCTGAAACGCATCACCGAAGCGGTAAAAGCCTATAAACCGAAAAAATAACCGCCTGCCGGCGTCCGCACAATATATGTATACAAAATACGGCGCTGCGGCGGGAACCCGTATCCGCCCGAAAAAAACAAAGAATATGTCCCGGCTCCCCAAAGCCTCCTTTCTGAAAGTATTTGTCATTTAACGGGCAGTATGCTATCCTTGACATACTGAAAAACAGGAACCCCGTCAGGAGGGATACCATAATGAAAGTAACCTTACAGGGAGTAAAAGAAACTGCTTTGATTCCGCTTTGGGCACGCGCCTGCGAAACGGGAAAAGGCGCTTCCCGGTTATTTGATGATCCCGTATCCGTCGAGATGATGGCTAAGCTCGACTACGATTTCGGCAAATTCGCAAAAGCAAAATGGTCTCAAATAGGGACCGCCGTCCGCACACATATACTCGACAAAGACGTACAGGAATTTTTGCGGCGCCATCCCGACCCGGTATGCATCAATTTGGCCGGCGGGCTGGACACGCGCTATTACCGGTTGGATACGGGCCGAGCGGACTGGTATAACCTCGATCTGCCCGACGTGACGGCACTGCGCCGGGCGCTCCTGCCGGAAGAACCGGAAAGAGTGCACAATATAAGCCGGTCCATCCTCGACCCGTCTTGGGTATCTCTGATCGAAGCGGCGGGCCGGCCCGTGCTGCTTATTATGGAAGGGGCCGCCATGTACTTTTCGGCGGATGAAATGAAAACACTATTTGCCATACTGGCGGAGGGATTTCCCGGCGCTTCCATGCTGATAGAGGTCATGCCGCCGTTTATCGTCAGCCAGCAGAAGCATCATGATTCCGTATCGGAAGAAACGGCCCCCTTCAAATGGGGTGTCAAAGACGGCCGCGAGCTGGAAGCAATGAATCCCGCCATACTTTATAAAGAGCAGCGGACCTTCTATGAAGGATACCGGAAATACTGGGGCATCATGGGTATTTTATCGTATATTCCCTGGTGGAATCGGAACTGTAACGACAAAATCGTGAAGATCGCGTTTCAACAGCGCTGAATATCCCTGCTCCCGGGTTATACAAATTCACGCCCCGGCCTCTTCCCATGTTCATGATATCTCTGGTAAAATAGCAGTGATTCTATTTTACACAGAGGAGACCGGAGAATGAAAAAACGACATCTTATCTTTGCCTTATGGCTTGCCGTACAGCCTCTCGCTATCGGCGCATACGGCACATATCCCGATTTTGCGGGTCGGGAGAAACCGATCATGCCGAACATGGCAACCCGTAAAGAAATGGCGGCGTATAAAAACGAGGTGGACACGTACGTGGCGGACATTGACGGGGAAATCGAAAAACTGTATGCCAAGCGGCAGCAGGCAATACGCGACTATAATCAAACGGTCCGCGAATACAACAAAGACGACTTTTTCCATACGGACCGTCTTCCCTTGTACCGGTCGGAAACATACGACTACGATACGGCGCGGCGGCCGACCCGCCGGGACTATACGCTTTCCCTGCTGGACAGTATCGTGGAAAACCACTATAACAGCCGCATCAAGGAAAAAGAGCTGGAGCTCGCCATAGAAAAGGAAAAGCATAAAGAAAAATCGCCTATGGACAAGTGGCTCGAAAACATGTTGAAATAAAAGATATACGGCCGTCCGAAAGCGCAATCCGTCAGGCTCCGGCCGGATACAAACAATACCTGTAAAAGGAGGTGCCGTAACGGATGAGAGAAAAGGCTCATTCCGTTACGGCACCTTTTTTTCATTTTCCGGAAAACCCTCCAAACAGGCTTAGAATTTATACGTCGCCTGGAGGCGCGTGTAGTCGCCGAGCTTGAAGCTTTCCGGCCCGTACAGGGTATCGCGCTTGCCGATCCCCTTGGCCCCGAAGGTGTAGAAGGCCTCCAGGAGGAAGTCCTTCGCCGGGACATAGCCCGCACCGACGGTGAAGCTCCTGATCCCGTCCAGGTAACGGTCCGGCAGGCCTTCCGTGCCGTTGCCGCCGAAGAAGGAGCCGTGCTCGAACGCCTTGTAGTCGATGAAGGCGTTCCACGAGTGCGGCACGTCCGTATCGCTCGTGCCGACATCAAAGCGCACGACCCAGAAGGTCGGCGTGCCGCCCCGCTCTCTGCCCCGGAGCGTGAAATCGGACGTACCCGCCGCATGCTCATAGCGCGTGTGACCGTTCATATAGCGCCCGAAGTCCGTACGGTTCTGCCCGTAGTCCACGGAGAGGGACGCCCTGTTGCCGAGACGGTACCTGGCGCCGACGCCGATAACGTTGGCGAGCGTGTCGAAGGAGGCAACGTCATTTCCGCCGCTGTTAGCGGCCAAATAATCATGCCTGTCGTCGTTAACGGAGCGCAGGTACCAGGCGGCGACGCCGAGATTCGGCGTAAGTTCGTGGCGCGCCTGCACGTAGAAGGCCTGCCGCAGCGCCGGGATCTGATCCTGTTCGAGGACGGTGCCCGTCGTCTTGACGATATTGCCAACGACCTTGCCAAGTCCGACGCGAGGTGCAGCGGTGCCGTCTTCAACTCGATTATCCAACGTATTTTTAATTGCCCGCCAATAAAGTTTTGCCAAACTTGAGGCGTTCGGATTCGCTTCGTCGAGACTATTTCCCCAACGCGTATCTCCTTTGTAATCGTCGGGTGCGGATTGAATGAAACGGTATACGCTTTCCCGATATTCCTGCAGCGTAGTAACAGGTATATCCGAATCAATCCAGTAACGATACTCCTTTCGAATTGCCTTGTTCAAAACGCCTTGTACATGGTCGTCGTCAACATCGTCTTCTGTTCCATACGTTTCAATTTACTTCTGCAGCCAATCCTTCAAATACAACCCCGCAGAAGGATAATTCAAGCTGTCGGTATTATCGTCAAATTTACCGAGAATAAATTCCAGATCAACTTTCCTTTCCTTTAATCTTCCAGTTGATCGTCTTATATATCGAATGGTTGTCTTGGGAATGTGCATATACATGTCTTCATAGTAGTTGAGAGTACCATTATCCCAACCAAGCGGTACATCGGGATACGCCTTTTTGACAATATCGTACATACACTTGATGATCGCATGCTGCTCCGCCTGCGTCGTTGCATTTTTCAGCTGACGGTAGAAGTTCAGCATCTCCGACGTTTCCGTGCTGTCGGCAGATCCCATGAACTCCTCCACCGTCGGCGCACGGTAGAAGGTCTTCGTCGTCGCGTGCGTATACGCCGAGTCGGCAATGCCCGTACTGCGGCGGAAGTCGCCGTAACCGAGGCGCACCTGCGTGCGCCTGCCCGTCCACACGGCACGCCCGCCGTCGTATTCCTTGCCGAACCAGTAGCCCGTCACGCCCATAGGCTCGGTCAGGCGTCCGAGGGATAAGTCCCAGTGCCTCGCATGGCGCGTAATATCCGCCGTGTCGAGCCGCACATGATTCAGCCCCTTGGTCTCGGACGCGTCCGTACGCGTGTCCACACCTGCCGTACTTGCGACGCTCCCGAGTACGCGGATATTCGTATTCTCGCCGATCCTCGTATCAACGCCGACGCGCAGGCGCTGCTCAAAGCCGTGCTCCGCCTTTTCCAGATAGTTCTTGTAAGCGCTGCCAATGGTCGCGGACGGCGTGGTGCGTGCATTCGCGGGCTTCTCCCTGCCCGTGAAGGAATTCCAGCGCCAGCGGTAGTCGCCCGTGACACGCACGCCCGGCTCCTTCTCTACATCAAAGGGCGGGATGATGAAGCGCTGTGCCTTTGCAAGTCGGGCATTGTTCGCCTCCGTGCGCGCCGCACGTTCCTCCGCCGTCAGTTCCCGCGTCTCTCTGTCCGCACCGAACTTCAGATTCACGCCGAGACGGTAGACGCGTTCCTGGAAGGCCCGGTCATCATCACGATGGTTAAAGATATTGTCGACGCCGATGTAGGCACTCGAACCCTTGTCGAAGTCCTTCTGTACGAGGAAGTTCCAGATGCCGAACGTCTTTTTCTTGTACGTCTGCGTGCCGCCCACATGGAAGTTCGTATGCCACTCGCCCTGCACGCCGTCCCAATCGAGATAGTTGCCGTTGTTGGCAACGCTGTTGCTGTCGAGCATGTGGAGGTAGTAGTTGCCCCAGAGGGTGGCGCGCCAGCCTTTATTCTCATAGGTAACGCCGAGGTCGATCTTGTGCTGCGGGCGGTCGAGGAGCTGCCGCGGCATGTCCGGGTCGCTCTTATTGATCGCGTGGAGGTAGGTGTAGCCGAGCTTCGTCGACCAATGCTTGTCAAAGCGATGGTTGTACTCCGCTTCGAGTCCCGTGATCTCCGCCTTGCCGATATTTTTGAAGCTGTAGATCATATCGGGAGGATAGTACCAGCGGCTGCCATCTTTCTTTGCTTCCGCTTCGGGGTTGAAATCCATCAGATAGCCCGTGAAGTAGGTCGTCATATAGTTGTCGATGCGGTTGTGGAAGGCATTGATGCGGTAACTGTCCCTGCCATCCTTGCTCTCGCCTTCGAAGCCAAGGTCGAAGTTTACGGACTTCTCGGGCTTCAAGTTCGGATTGCCGACCCAGTAGTAGCCGAGACGCGCACGTTCCAATCCCATCGGCGCGCCGGCATACATCTCCCAGCCGTAGTAGAGCTCACCCATACCCGGTTCGGTGTAGCCCGTGCCAAGGTTTGCCTTGAAGCGCTGATTCGCCTTGCCGCCAATATTGTGCGTCATGCCGATGTTGAACGTCGCGTGCGCACCAAAGAGATTGCTGTGGTCGAGGCGCAGGATCGGCGCAAGCAGGGTACGGTCACTCACCTGCCAGGTATCCTGCAGGAAGACATACTGCTTCTTGATTTCCGCCGTGCCGACACGCTGCTTGTTTTGCTGTGCGTCATACTCCTCTTTGAATTGCTTGCCGTGCCAGCGGGGAATGATTCCCATCATCGCTTCTCTGTTATAGTAGAACTGAACGATCATACCCGGGCTAAGAAACGACGGCAGCTCAGCGTTGCTCGGGTCGGCTTTCAGTTCGTTGCCGAAGGCGGTACGCCGCGCTTCAACATCAGCAGGCGCGGCTCCGAAAGCGCCATACTGCAGATAGTCCTGATAAGTGAACGATGGCGCCGCGCTCTTGCCGTCAGATCCTTTATAGCCATACCAGTCCAGATCATTGTCGTATTTTGGTACGCCTGCTGCATTTTGTGTCATAGGATAGTTATGCACTCTGGACATTGGCGACGTTTCGCCAGGTTTCGTATAGAGGTTCTTGTCATAATCCCATGGGTCGATGCTTCGTACATAGGAGTTCGGCGCGTTCTTCAAGCGGCTGCCTTCGCCCTTTTCCTGCGTGTAGCCCAGGCCGTAAGTCAGCAGATGGCTATCGCTTACCTGCGTGTTTGCCGACGCCTTGAGACTTCATTGGCGATGCTCGATGTTGTCAACGTAGTCAAGGATGTTCGTGCCCATATAGCTGCGATTGGCAACGTAAGAGGTCAGCGTCGTGTCGTCTTCGTTCATCTTCGTATAGTCAAGGTCAACCTTCCAATCGGAGCTGCCCCCGCGCCCCGCGTACGACAGGCGGTACGTATCGCGGTCGAGCGTGCGCTTGAAATGCTGCTGCGGCTCGAAGAAGGAGTTGGAATGTTTCACGTAGCGGTTCATGTCTTCGTCGACATGGTCGAGCCCCAGGGAAACACTGTGGTTCTTATCGATGTCGTAGGAGGCGAGAAGGCCGATGTTCTTGATATCGCCGTAGTAGCGCAGCGAGTTACGTATGGCCGTATCGTCGCTCAGCGTAAAGCCCGTCTCGCCGTATACGGGCAGGACATTGCGCCTGCCGCCGTAGGCCGCCACGCGCAGCTTGCCTACCTGCCCCGAATCCGCCCGCAGAAAGAAGTTCGTATAGGGGAAGAGGTCGCCGTCCCCCTTTATGCGACGCCCTTCGAGGTTCACCTGCAGCCCCGCTTTCTTTGCCGCCGCTTTCGTGATGACGTTGACGACGCCGCCGATGGCGTCGGCGCCGTACTTCGCACTCGCCGCGCCGCGGATGATCTCGATGCGCTCCACGTTCTCCGTGCCGAGCCGCTGCAGTTCGTCACCTGCACCCGTGTATTTCGCAAAGTCGCCCATGACGGGCTGCCCGTCCACGAGGATCAGGGTGTGTCGCGGTTCGGCGCCGCGGATGGACACGCCGACGCGCCCCATGGCGTCGACGGTCCGCGTCATGCCCGTCTCGTCGAAGATGATGTCCTCCACGGACTTGGCCTGCTTCTTCGCAATGTCCTCTTTGGTGATAACCGTCGTAGACTGCGATTCGGACTTGGCCGCTTCTTTAGCCGCGTTGACCTTAACGACAATGTCTCCCGTTTCGACCCGATTGTCCCCCCCCTGCGGACTGTCCGCCGTACAGACTCGTTCATAATTTTTTCCTCCCTCGTTATGTTTTATATGTATGCAGATATGTACTAAATTATGAGTACTATTATCAGTATATATAATAAAAAAAGTTATCCTCTATTTTCCACTCCATTCGGACCGAAAATAATCCGTTTAGACAAAAATTAACGATATGCTATACGAATTATGCATTATATATCCATAAATAAGCGCAAAATATTATCTTACCGGCAGCATTCCGTGCACAAAAAAACACTTCCCGCCGGGGGAAGTGTTTTTTACCGGGTTTAACGCTCTATTTTCCGAGAATACCCGCATTTTTCATCATTTTTTCCAGAAAAGCCATGACTTCATAGCTTGCGTTTACCATGGGCAGGCGGAAAACATTGTCGGAAATGAGGCCGAGCATCTTGCAGCATTCTTTTATCGGTATCGGATTCACGGTCGTAAAAATACCGGTCATGACATCAATATACTGCTGATGCAGGGCCGTCGCTTCTTTCATATTTCCGTCCTTGCAGTTCTGGACGATGGCATTCATTTCTTTGCCGATAAGGTGGGAAACCACACTGATGACGCCCGTGCCGCCGACAGCCGTCATAGGCAGGGTCAGGGAATCATCACCGCTGTAGACATGGAAATTCTCACCCGTATCGCGGGCGATGACGGCGGCCGCTTCGAGGTCGCCGCCGGCTTCTTTGATACCGACGATACGGGGAAATTCTTTTGCCAGCCGAATTACCGTTTCGGGCAGGATCTTACCGCCCGTCCTGCCCGGCACATTATAGATGATGACAGGCAGCCTGCACGCCTTGGCAACGGCTGCAAAGTGGGCATAGCAACCGTCCTGATTCGGCTTATTATAATACGGCACAATGGCGAGCAGGCAGTCGACGCCCGTTTCTTCGGCCTGTCTGGCAAATTCGACAGTCGTCGCCGTGTTATTGGAGCCGACGTTGGCTATGATGAGGGCTTTGTCCCCGTATTCTTCGGCGGCAAACCGGAAGAGCCTCAATTTTTCTTTTTCCGTAAGCGTAGCCCCTTCGCCGGTCGTACCGCCGATAAGAAGGCCGTCCGAACCGTTGGCGAGAAGGTGCCCGGCCAACGAATCAAAATCTTCGAAGTTGATGTTGCCGTCTGCATAAAAGGGCGTCACCATAGCAGTAATGACATTTCCGAACGTTAACATGAAATCACTCCTTTTTAACCAGCATGTCCAATTATATACTCGGCAATCTGCAGCGCGTTGAGCGCCGCGCCCTTGCGGATCTGATCGCCCGATACCCAAAGGTTCACGGCCCTGGGGTTAAACAAATCCTTACGGATACGTCCTACATATACATCGTATTTCTCCGCTGTGTATAAGGGCATGGGATATTCCATCGCGGCAAGGTCATCTTGTACCTGCGCGCCCGGGAACGCGGCGATGGCCCTGCGGATTTCATCAACGGATAATTCCCGTTCCGTTTCCGCATAAACGGCTTCGGCATGGCTGCGGAAGACAGGCACGCGAACGGTCGTCGGCGATACGGCAACGGTATCATTATGAAGGATTTTATGTGTCTCCTTAACCAGCTTCATTTCCTCTTTTGAATAGTCGTTATCAAGGAAGACGTCGATATGCGGCAAGAGGTTGAAGGCAATGGGATAATGTTTGTCAAGGCTTTTCGTCGGCAAGACTTCGGCAACCGGCTCTTCGCCGTTCATATACGCCTCGACCTGCTTCTTCAGTTCGTCAATCCCTTCTTTGCCGGCGCCCGACACGGCCTGGTACGTGCTGACGACGATCTTCGTAATCGGCGACAGGTCGTAAATCGGTTTCAGCGCCATGAGCATGATAATGGTAGAACAGTTCGGGTTGGCAATAATCCCCTTGTGTCCGGCAATATCTTCCGGATTTACTTCGGGAATGACCAGGGGCACGTCCGGGTCCATGCGGAACGCACTGGAATTATCGATGACGACACAGCCGCGCTTAACCGCTTCGGGAGCAAGTTCCCTGCTGATCGAGCCGCCTGCAAACAAGCCGATGTCGACGCCTGCGAACGATTCCGGCCGGGCTTCTTCCACGGTGTATGCCTTGCCGTTTACGGTGAGCGTTTTGCCGGCCGAACGCCGGGAGGCGAGAAGCTTCAGCTCACGGTACGGAAAATCCCGTTCTTCCATCAACCTGATAAATTCCTGTCCGACCGCGCCTGTGGCGCCTAAAACGGCTACAACCGGTTTCTTTGCATGCATAATAAAAATCCCCTTTGAACTGATTTATAAGTAATTTTCCAACCCGAAGGTCAGCCCTTTGCGGGAAGAGACCTTTTTTACCGCCAGGATAACGCCGGGCATGAACGATTTCCTGTCGAGTGAATCATGGCGTACCGTCAGAATTTCACCGTACCCGCCGAAGAGGACTTCCTGGTGGGCCACATAACCGGGCAGGCGCACGCTGTGTACGGGAACGGCCTGCACGGAGGCGCCGCGGGCACCCTCCAGGCTTTCACGGGTCCTGTCGGGGGCCGGTACGGCGCCGGCTTTTCTGCGGGCCGCCGCGATTTTATCGGCGGTCATGACGGCCGTACCGGACGGCGCGTCAAGTTTATTGTTGTGATGCAGCTCGATGATCTCCGCATCGGGAAAATACGCGGCAATGTCCGCGGACACTTTCATCAGCAGGACGGCGCCGATAGAGAAATTCGGTGCGATGAAAAGGCTTGTATCCCCGCGTTTTGCTTCTTCACCCAATTCTTTGCGCTGTTTTTCCGTAAGGCCCGTCGTGCCGACGACAATATCGACGCCGTAGGCAATACAGGTTTTTACATTGCCGTAAACGGCCTGCGGCGTCGTAAAATCGACGACGACATCGGGCTTCAGCTCATCGACGGCCGTCCCCAGCCCTGCACGGACGGCAAGTCCCAGGGCGCCGATGCCGGCAATTTCACCCAGGTCCTCGCCTATATGGGAAATACTGACGCCGCCGACGAGTTCCAGCTCGTTATCCGCCACGACGGCTTTGACGACCTGACTGCCCATTCTGCCGTCAGCGCCGTTTACGAGTACACGAATCATAGTAACACTCCTCCGCTGAATTGACTCTATATTTGTTTTTATGATATATTTTTATCTTTATGACGTCAAGGAAGAGAATTGTATACATAAATGACGGCATTTCAATCATCGGACTTAACTTTTTTTATCAGCTCTGCCGCCGCCCGGAGCCCCGCTTCGGTCGTGTCATTGCCGGAGAACATACGGGCGATTTCAGCGACGTGGGCCGTTTTGTCGAGTTCACGCACGGCGGTGACGGTACGGCCGTCCCTTTCTTCCTTGCGAAGTGAGAAATGGCTGTCCGCAATGGCCGCCGTCTGCGGCAGATGGGTAATACAAAAGACCTGCCCCGTCCTGCCGAGTTTGCCGATGTGCGCGGCGACCTGCAACCCCGTCTGCCCGCTGACACCGACATCGATTTCATCAAAAATAACGGTCCGATCCGTACCGCCTTCACGGAAAATCGTCTTTAACGCCAGGGCGATACGCGACACTTCACCGCCTGACGCGACTTCGGCCAGGGGCCGTTCCGCTTCGCCGCGGTTGGCGGAAAAGTAGAGTTCCGCCGAGGCCGCCCCGACAGGCGTAATGTCCGTCATCGGTTCAATACGAAACAAAATGCGGCTTTTTTCCAGGCCCAGGCGATGTAAGGCGGCCTCCGTCTCTTCCCGGAACCGGGCCGCCCCTTCGCAGCGGGCCCGGAAAAGTTCAGCCGCGCTGTCGCGGAGTTCCGTTTCCTTGCGGGCGATCTGCTTTTTTAACGCGGCCGCCGTCTTCCCCGAATCGCTCAGTTTATCCCGTTCGGCCCTGGCCTCGGCAAGAAACCGCCGTATATCCGCTACGGTGAAGCCGTACTTGCGCTTCAGCTTCTCAATGGCGGCCAGACGGGACTGCATCCGATCAAGGGCGGCCGCGTCGAAGTCCATCCCGTCGGCATACGTCAAAAGCTCATCGCGGAGCTCTTCCAACTCATAGGAAAGGGTTTCCGCCTTTTCGGCAAGGGCCGAAAACGTGTCGTCATATGCGGCGTTTTTCAGGAGACTGCGCCGGATCTCGCCTATGCCGTCAACCATACCGGCCCGGCGCTCACCGCCTTCCAATATGAAGAGAGCGGTTTTCAGACCGTCCGTAATGTGTTCGGCATGGGAGGCGCGGCGGATATGTTCTTCCAGTGCTTCATCTTCGCCGTCTTTCAGCTTCGCCTCCTCAATTTCTTTGATCTGGAAATCAAGGACATCGAGAAGACGCGCCTTGTCACCTTCGTCTTTTTCTAAAGCCGCCGCTTCCTCACGCAGGGTTTTCCATTCGTTATAGAGCGCAGTATACCGGAGACGGCAGGCACGGGAACGGGCCGTGAAGTTGTCGAGGAGCCGTACATGGTACGCCTTGTCGAAGATAAGACGGCTGTCATACTGGCCGTGAATATCGAGCAGAAAAAGGCCCAGCCTGCGGACGACAGCCTGCGGCACAACAGCCCCGTTGACGAGGCTCGTGCCCCTGCCGTTTCGCCAGAAACGCCGCGAAACGACGATTTCCCTGTCTTCCGCCTCAATATGATGCGCTTCCAGAAACGCCTTCAGTTTTTCGTTGTGAACGGGCAAAAAAAATGCGCCTTCAACGAGAAACGCTTCCGCCCCTGTTCGGACAAAAGACGCTGATGCGCGTTTTCCTGCGAGCATACCGATGGCGTCGAGCAGGATGGACTTGCCCGCGCCCGTTTCACCGGTGAAAACGGTAACGCCGTCGGTGAAAGTCAGGTACAGCTCTTCTATTAAAGCGAAATTCTCAATGTGCAGTGATTGCAGCATGCGTTATTCCTTCATCAGCGAGACGATGAGCTTTACCAGACGCGGTACGCTGTCCGGATTATTCGTAATAATCAGAATCGTATCGTCGCCTGCCACAGTACCGATAACGTTCTCCCATTTCGCATGATCCACCGCGGACGCGACCATGTTTGCCGAACCGGGGATGGTGTGAATGACGATTTGATTGAGGCACGAGTCCACACGCACGATAGAGTCTTGGAATAAGCGCGCCATACGGCTTTTGGACATCAGCATGTTCTGCTCCGGAGACAGGGCATAGCGATAATGCCCGTCACTGGTCGGCACCTTGATCAGCATTAATTCCTTAATGTCCCGCGACACGGTGGCCTGCGTAACTTCAATCCCTTCTTCCTGCAGGGCCTTCGCCAGCTCTTCCTGCGTCTCAATGGGCCGGGACTGAACAATTTCTTTGATCTTGGTGTAACGGAATCTTTTCATGACTACCCTCTCTTTTGAATAACAAACAGTACCGCCGGTTCATGAACCTGGTTGACAGGCTGCCAGCACGACACGTCAAAACATTGCTGTGGCAGTGTATGCAAAAACCGGGCGAGCTCATCTTTTTCTCTCGCACCGTCCGGGGTGCCCGGATATGCCGTTAACATAATTATCCCATTTGCAGAAATTTTATGCAAGCCCAAATCGACGGCTTTCAGTGTAGTTGCACTATCCGTATGTATAGCGCGGTTTCCGCCGGGAAGATAGCCTAAATTGAATACTATCAAATCAGGCGTTTCCTCTATTTCTTTTAATAAAATTTCATGCGAGCCCCGCTTTATAATTATATTTTTACGGCAAAGCCCCTGTTCGGCAAGAAGGGCCCTTGTCGCCGTCAGGGCGCGCTCCTGAATATCGAAGGCGTAGAGCACGGCGTCATTGGCGTCATTTCCCATATGAGAAGCAAGAAAGGCCGTATCGCGGCCGTTGCCGCAGGTCATATCGACGAGGACACGCGCCCGTTCCGCATAGGGCTGCGCCAGGGCATGACCGACGAAGACGGCATTTCTGAGCGGATAAAGTTTCATTTTACTCGGCGCCCCGCATCTTCTTGAAAAGGTTGGCATAAAAATAGCCTTTATCGAAGCGGATGAACCGCAGCGTTGCGGCGGACTTGCGGATACGCAGGGTCATATCCCCGACAAATTCGAAGTCCGTCATGCCGTCGACGGAAATGCGTACGACATTCCGACTGTCTTGTACGGAAAAGCTCAGTTCATCGTCATCGCTGAGAACGACGGGGACTTTCAGCAGTAAATGGGGGCACAGCGGCGTAACCATCATGCCCTTGACATGGGGCGGCACAATGGGCCCGCCTGCCGAGAAGGTATACCCCGTACTGCCCGTCGGCGTCGCCACAACGATGCCGTCGCCGGGATATTGCTGGACGAAGTATCCGTTAATGCTCATATCGATGCGAACAAGCTTGCCCACATTGCCATGGCCGATGACGACATCATTCAGGGCATCCGGCAGGGGCTGAACCATGCCGTCGGCATAGATGAGTTCACCGGAGAGCATGATCCGTTCTTCCTCAAAATACCGGCCGGCCATAATGTCCGCAAAGCGGGCCTCCACATCGTTCCCTTCCACTTCGTAGAGGAAGCCGAGCGATCCCAGATTAATGCCGCAAACGGGTATGCGGCGGGAGGCAAAGGCACGGGCCCCCTTCAAAACCGTCCCGTCGCCGCCGAGGACGAAGGCCATATCTATATGATCATAAACGGTTTCATCGGAACAAAGGCGCGCCCCGGCGCCGTCCGCACGGTCTTCGCAGCAGGCTACGCAATACTCGCAGCCATAGTCATGACAACACTCTATAATTCGCGCCGCCAGCCGGGCGCTGTCTTTTTTTGCCGCATTGGGAAAAATACCGATCCGCATCTTTTCACCTACATTTCATGAGACCTGTCGACGACATCACTGATGATTTCATCTGTCACCTCGTTATGGACAGGCGTGTCTTTACGACTGTAAAGAAGGTACTCCACATTGCCGTCCGCCCCCTTTACGGGTGAGAACGTCAGGCCCGACGGGGACAGCCCGGCAGCGGCAACGCCCGCGACGACACGGGCCGCCACTTCTTTATGAACGCGTATATCGCGGACGATACCGCCTTTGCCGACAGCTTCCCGTCCCGCTTCAAACTGCGGTTTGATAAGCGTCACTATAGAACCGCCCTCGCGCAGGAGCGGTACGACCGCCTCCATAATTTTCAAAAGCGAAATAAACGATACGTCAACGGAAATAAAATCGGCCGGGCCGCCCGTATCGGCGGGCGTAACGTGCCGGATATTGGTCCGTTCCATATTGACGACCCGCTTGTCCGTGCGCAGTTTCCAGGCAAGCTGACCGTACCCGACGTCAACGGCCACGACCTCGGCTGCACCGTTCTGCAGGGCGCAGTCTGTAAAGCCGCCCGTCGAGGCGCCGATGTCGATCATGCGGCAGCCGCGCAAATCGAGGGAAAAAGCGCGGAGCGCTTTTTCCAGCTTCAAGCCGCCGCGGCTCACATAGGGTACAGGATTCCCCTTGACCGTTATGTCTTCATGTATGTCTATTTTCGTACCCGCTTTATCCACGCGCTTCCCTTTGACAAAGACCGCCCCCGCCATAACGGCGGCCCTAGCCTTTTCACGGCTTTCAAAGAAGCCCCGTTCCGTCAGGAGAAGGTCGAGCCGTTCTTTTTCTTTCATATCTTCCTCATTGCGCCCTTTTTTCCAAATAGCCGACGAGATCACGCAGGATCCGCGCGTTCTCACCGAAACCGGCCAGGGCCAGCCGCGCCTTTTCCGCCGCCGCCGCCGCCTCTTTCTTCGCCCCCGCCGGGGACAGCAGGGTCACATACGTTGTTTTATGATTTTTCTCATCACTGCCGACGGGTTTTCCCAACACACTTTCATCGCCGGTCACGTCAAGAATATCGTCGGTAATTTGAAAGGCAAGCCCCAAATTATCGGCGTACGCCGCAAGAGCCGCCCTCACGCCGGCGGCGGCGTCGGCAAGAATGGCCGCCATATCGACGACGGCCGCAAAGATGATGCCGGTCTTGCTCCTGTGCATCAGTTTCAGCTCGTCCAGGCCGATACGGGGAGCATCTGTAGACGCCAGGTCGAAGAATTGGCCGCCGACCATCCCGGCAGGCCCGGCAGCCCGCGCAAAAACACGGATCGCTTCCAGAAGTTTTGCCGGCTCCGGCTGTCTTTGCGCGGCCATGAGCTCAAAGGCATACGTTAAAAGGCCGTCGCCCGCCAAAATCGCCGTACCTTCACCGTAAACCCGGTGATTCGTCGGTTTGCCGCGGCGATAATCATCATCGTCCATGGCCGGCAAATCATCGTGAATCAGGGAATACGAATGAACGCATTCCAACGCACAGGCCAGATCGAGATAGCCGGCCGGATCTTTTCCGAGCGCTTCCAGGACGCTGAGAAAAAGAATCGGCCGGATACGTTTGCCGCCGGCATTCAGGCTGTAGTTCATCGCCTCGTAGAGACCGGAAAACTGCGGTATCTCCGTACGGATCAGCTGTGCAAGGCGCCGGTCAATACGTTCTTTTTGAGACTGCAGATACGCTTCGACCGTCATAAACCGAGCGTCCCTTCTTCCGGAACGGGCCCTGCTTCGCCTTCTTCGCTTTCTTTTTCCGCCGCGCCCTGTATTTCCGCCAGAGCCTGCGCGCGTTGGCGCGCGTATTCAAGCGCGCTTTCACAGTCCCGCGCCAGTTTGACCGACTTCTCGAAGATGTCGAGGGATTCTTTCAGGGTCAGACCGGAATCATCCAGCGAGTTGACCAATTTTTCCAGTTTTTCATAATTTTCTTCAAAACTTTTCAACTTATCCGTTGTCTTTACCACGACGGGTCACCTCTTTCACCTCTGTCACAACCGTTCCGTCAACCATTTGGATCGACAAGGGCGTATCTGCCGCAATATCCTCAACGGAAGAGACAATACGGCCGCCCTGTTCCAGCTGCCCGTAGCCCTTGCGCAGCAACGCGGCGGGATCCATGCCGTCCAGGCGCGCTTTCAGCTTATCCAGCCCGCCGCTCTTTTGGAGCAGCACGTAATGCAGCCGCTGCCGCGCCGCCTGCAAAAGATAACGCAGGCTTTCGGTCCTGACGGCCAGAAACTCATCGTACCGGCGCAGCCGGATGTGTGCCTTTGTCCGGTCCAACCGGTACTGCAGCCGCTCGATCCGGGCCGTTACGGTTTCATAGGCGGTCCCGGCGAGGGACGCCACCTGCAATTGCATATCGGCAAAGCCGGGAAAGGCAATTTCCGCCGCGTGTGTCGGCGTCGCCGCGCGCCTGTCGGAGGCGTAGTCGACGAGAGTCGTGTCCGTTTCATGCCCGACGGCCGTAATAATGGGTACTTCCGTCCGGTAGACCGCTTCGACGACGCGCGGGTCGTTAAAGCACCATAAATCTTCCATCGAACCGCCGCCGCGCGCCAGAATGAGGACATCAAGCTCCGTATTGCTCCCGGCCTCCCGCAGGCCCCGGACAAGCGCGGGCACCGCCGCTTCCCCCTGTACCGGCACGGGATAGAGGACGAGTTCTATATAGGGATTGCGTTCGGAACGGATCTTTTGAATATCATGGAGCACGGCCCCGGTCCGGGAGGTCAATATGCCTACACGCCACGGGAAACGCGGCAGGTCTTTTTTGTGTGCCGCCGCAAAATACCCCTTGTCCGCGAGTTCGGCTTTATTCTTTTCATACTGCGCCTGTAAATTGCCAATTCCCTGCGAAAAGAGGCGTTCAATGAGAAAGGAAAGGGTACCTCCTTTTTCATAGACATTGACCGAACCGACAACGACGACATGATCTCCTTCTTTGACGTCTTTCATCATCGTCCCGGCGCGGCCGCGGAATAAAACGGCCCGGATCGACGCGTTATCATCACGGATATTCATATACCAATGCCCGTTCGACGCCTGTTTGAGACCGATAATATTCCCTTCCATAGCGATATTTTGTAATCTATAGTCCCGCTGCAGGTCTTCTTTGATGCGATTGACAACGGACGAAACGCTTTCACAATTCATACGGCACCGCCTTGTTTACTGCGCCACGCCGCCCAGAAAGCGGCGCCGCTCGCATTATCCGCACTGTATCCTTTTTCCGCCGGTATAAAGACAAATCCTTTTTTCTTCGCGTAATCAGCCAGGGTGCGGCGCAAAAACGAGTTTTCCATCACCCCGCCCGCCGCTAAAAGCGGTATGTTCCCGTCACGCCCGGACCAATCGACGAGCCGGCGAATACCCTGCCAGACAGTCTGCAGCGTTTCGGCGCACAAGGCTCCCGCCGACGTTTTACCCGCGGCAATACGCCGCTGCAACTCCGCTTCGCGCCCGGAGAAGCTGATTTCACCGCCGGACGACCAGACCGCTCCGCCCGCGGCATCGGCCAGACAGCCGCGGCTCAACTCTTCAACCGCTTTTCCTGCGGGAAAAGGCAAGCCCAGGGCCACGCCGACGCGATCGATAAATTGGCCCGCACTGATGTCGGACGTGCCTCCCGTACGGGTAATATCCAATCCGTCCGCGTCAGGCCGCGCCAACAGTAATTCCGTCGTGCCGCCGGAAAGATGCAGGGCACGGAACGCCGTGCCGTCGATATGGCCGGCCGTACGCAGGACGGCGAGCAAATGGTTTTCCTGGTGGCTGATCCGATACAGGGGTACACCCAGGACGGCCGCCAGGGCACGGGCACAGCCGAGGCCGCTTAAAAAAGCGGGCATATACGAATCCGCCCGACGCCGCGGCTTGTCCGTCACGGCTACGGCACGTATCGTATTGCCCGCCAGATACGGGGCGAGGTTTTCCGTCAATGCCGGCAGGTTCCGCACGTGTTGATATACCATTTCCGACTGCGACAGGCCCCGTCCGCCTGCACGGACGCTGAGTATCTGCCGTTCATCGGCGACGACCCCGTACTGACTGTCGACCAGACAGAGCGAAGTCGTATAACAGCTTGTATCAATGCCGAGAAATACATCCATTACGGTAAAGACCTCGCATAGGCGCCCAAAATACCGTTGACGAATCTGGACGATTGAGGGCCGCCGTATTCTTTAGCCAGCCGGACGGCTTCATTGATGATGATGGCCGGCGCCAGTTCTTCTTTCGGATAGACAAATTCACAGAGGGCCAGCCGCATCGTCGTTTTATCGGCCATATTCATCTGGCGCAGATCCCAGCCTTTGGCAAACGCCCGGATGAGCCCGTCCAATTCGTCCGCATGAGCCGAAACGGTACCGATAAGATAGGCACAGTACGCTTCCGTATCCGCATCTCCGTTATCTTCCGCCGCATCGGTCGGAACTTCTTCAATATCGTTTACGTTCACGGCGTTGGCGTTAAGCTCCGCCGCGTCGATTTCCGAAAAAGTTTTCTTTGCCGCAGCCGGCGTACCCTCGTTATTCTCCAAAATTTCCGTTTCACTGTACTGTATGTCGTTTACATCATGAAATTCACGGGAAAATAAAATTTCCAGTGCCCGCCGCCGCGCTGTATGTCTGCTCACGCTGTCCTCCTCGCATCATGCCTCACGGGGCATGACAATGTCATCAATAGTTACATCAACAGTTAAGGCGTCAGGGCCGATCATATCCCGGACGGCCTGCGCCGTGTGGTGCTGCACCGCCAGCGCCAGCTCGCGCAAACGGCTGCCGTAAAGAGCCGCGATCTGTATTTGGACGGCAACGGCACCGTCCTTTTGTTTCACTGTCAGACACACCTTCTTATCCGGCGCGACGCCTGTCGTTCCCGATGCCGCGGTGCGCACTATTTTTTCCAGCGCCGCCTGCGAAACGACATAATCCTTCCCTTCACCGCCGCTACTCATCAGCCGCACCCGCCCTTTCCGCGGCGGCGCCGTCTTCGTAAAGGATATCCTGCACTGTAATGTGCACCGCCGTAACGGCGCATTCGGTCAGGCTTTCAACGGCCTCCTTCACCGACTGCTGCACCTTGATGGCCACATCGGGGATACGGTACCCGTGCCGGGCGACAAGCCGCACGGTCAGTTCCACATCGGTCTTATCTGTTTTTACATCAATACCGCGGCCGCCGGCCGCCTTGCCGAATTTTTCCGTAAAAGTCGTCGCCAGAAAAGCTACGCCCGGTACGGCTAGGGCCGCTCCGGCGGCGATAACGGCGATGACCTTCCCGGCAATATGAACGGCGCCGAGTTCATTATATTCCGTAGTTACCATACACGACACTCCATGAACAAAAAGCGATGAGAACCTCATCGCTTTTTTACTTATGCACGACCCGTATACTGACCGGTTCTCGTATCAATCGTCAACAGTTCGCCTTCATTGATGAACAGGGGGACCTTTACGACATACCCCGTTTCCAGCGTGGCCGGCTTGCTGCCGCCCGTCGCCGTATCGCCGCGGATTCCCGGATCCGTTTCCACAACGCGAAGTTCCACGGTAGCGGGCAAATCGATACCGATGACCTTGCCTTTAAACATCATCACGGAAGCGTTCATTTCTTCTTTGAGGAAATTGACCGCGCTGCCGAGAGCTTCTTTATCCAATTCAATCTGTTCATACGATTCATTATCCATAAATACATACATCCCGTCCGATTCGTAGAGATACTGCATCTGACGACGATCCACGCGCCCTTCCTGGACTTTTTCGCCCGCATTCCAGGTGCGTTCGACAACGGCGCCCGTTTCAAGGTTTTTAATTTTCGCACGCACAAAGGCCGCGCCCTTACCCGGCTTTACATGCTGGAACTCCACTACCTGCCAAACCTGACCGTCAATTTCAATCGTCACGCCCGGTCTGAAATCATTACTTGTAATCATACCCAATCTCCTCCTATACCAACTCCATCAATTCTTTCGATGCTCCGGTCAAGATCTCACAGCCTTCCGCCGTCACGACAAGGGAGTCTTCAATGCGGACCCCGTACTTGCCCTCTATGTACAGCCCCGGTTCTACCGTGACTATCATATTTTTCTTCAATACGCTTTGCGAACGCGGCGATAAGACGGGCTGTTCATGGATCTCCAATCCCGTGCCGTGTCCCAGGGCGTGCGTAAAATATTGCGCTTTTTCGTGCTTTTCAAAGAATCTGCGCACGACGCCGTCCACTTCGCTGCAAACCGCGCCGGCCTTGACCGCGTCGATGCCGAGCCGCTGCCCTTCAAGCACGAGGTTATAAAACCGCTTTTGTTCATCATCGGCCCTGCCGACCACGACGGTACGCGTCATGTCCGAATGATAGCCGTCACAGACCGCGCCGAAATCAAAGGTGATAAACTCGCCCGCCGCGACGGCCTTGTCCGTCGCCGTGCCGTGCGGCATGGCCGAGCGTCTGCCCGAGGCCACAATCGTGTCGAACGCCTTTTCTTCCGACCCGGCAAGAAGCATGTTGCTTTCCAGCCGCGCCGCAAGTTCCCGCTCCGTCACGCCCGGCTTTATGTACGCCAGGAGATCCGCAAAGGCCGCGGCGGCAATACGTCCGGCTTTACGCGTCGCCTCCACTTCATACGGTTCCTTAACGGCACGTATTCCCTGGAGAGAAACGCCTTCAAAACAGCACTCTCCCGTTTCGGCCAGCCTTTCAAAAAAAGTGTGGGGCATATAATCGGCTTCATAGGCGGCAGCACCGACATCATCTTCCGCCAATGTCGCCGCCGCGGCGGCGGCCGGGTGTCCCGCGTGGTTCACAACCTGAACCGTATGGCCGCATTCCTGCGCCGCCTGTTCCGTATAGCGCAGGTCCGTCCACAGGACGACCCGGTCCGGTGTGACGACAAGCACCCCTTCACCGCCCGTAAAGCCGCTGAAATAACGGAGGTTCTCAGGCTGCAGCAAAACGGCGGAAGCCAAGGCGCGATTTTTGAGAAAACCGCGCAGCGCCTCTATTCGTTCCTTTGTCATTGTATCACCTGTTTTTTATTCAACTAACGTCAATAATACCATATTAAAACCCCTTTGAACAGGTTTTCACTCGGATATGAGCGGCAGGTCCCTCTCTGTTGCCGTCAGCTCGCGGAACTCCCCGGGAGCGAGGGTTTCATCAAGGACCAACGCGCCGATCGAATGACGGTGCAGGGCCGTTACCGTAAGGCCGACGGCTTTGCACATGCGCTTTATCTGATGAAATTTCCCTTCACGGACGACGATGCGCAGCGAACGGTCTCCCGTTTGCCGCATCGCCGCGGGCAGGCAGCGGCAGCCGTCCGGCAAGACGATGCCTGCTGCAAAGCGGGCTGCCGCATCAGGCGGGACGGTACCGTCCACTTCGGCGAAATACGCCTTCGGGACGTTCTTCTTCGGCGAAATGACATTGTGCGCCCACGTGCCGTCGTTGGTCATGAGCAGGAGTCCTGTCGTGTCCTTATCGAGCCGCCCGACAGGAAAGACCCGCGCCGCGCCGTAACGTGGCGGCAGCAGCCCGAGGACCGTCTCAAAACGGCTGTCCGCCGCAGCCGAGACGACACCGGCCGGCTTATGGAGCATGAGATAGTAAAATTCTTCATACGCTACCGCTTCACAGCCGACGGCAACGCAGTCCTTCGCCGTATCCACCTTATAGGCGCCGTCCTTGACGACAATGCCGTTAACGGTCACATCGCCGCGCCTGCAAAGGCTTTTTATCTCTCTGCGCGTACCGTACCCGCTGTGTCCGAGCAGCTTATCAAGGCGTATCATCAGGCCGCTTCCCTCCTTAAAGGCTTGTCATGGAGGACCACTGCCCCTGATGGCCTTCCGTCCCTTCGAGATGGCGCGTCGAGTTCATGACGGTCATGACGTTCTTCTCGCCGTAATACTCGATAATATTAAACGCCGTATTGAACTGCTGAAAACACCAGACCCGCGTCAACTGCAAGCCTAAAAGGCCGAACAGGAGACAGCGGATCGTCGCCCCGTGGGAAGCGATAAAGACGGTGTCCCCGTCTTTGTGGTCCGCCAGAATTTCACGTACTTTCTTCGTCGCCCGCTCTTCCACTTCCGCAAAGGACTCGCCGCCGCGGGCGCGCATTTTCCCTTCGGAGGCGTAGAAAGCCTCGATTTCACCGGGCCAGTTGGCAACGATTTCATTGTACGTATGCCCTTCCCAGGCGCCGAAGTTGATTTCCTGCAATTCTTTATACGTCGTGACGGGGACCCGATGAGGCGCCGCCACGATTTCAGCCGTTTCTCTGGCGCGCACGAGATCGCTGCTGTAAAACCCGTCAAAATGCACGTTCTTCAAAAATTCGCTCAAATATCCGGCCTGCACACGGCCGCGCCCGTTCAGGGGGACATCCGTCGAGCCCTGGTACCATTGCTGCGCATTCCCGTCCGTTTCGCCGTGACGGGCAAGATATAACTTGATCATTCTATCCTCCGTTTATGTATACCGTCATCAGTTTCGCCGCAAAAACCGCTCCGACGAGGAGCAGCATTTCCGTAAATTCAATGACGGCTCCGTATGTATCGCCCGTGACACCGCCGAGGCGGGCCGTAATATATGAATCCGCCAGTACGGTGATCACAACGGCGCCGACGAGCACCGGCACGTAAAGGATGCCGACGAGCACCGACGGCACGAGGGCCGCAACGCATCCCTTCATCAATACGCGGGACGGGCCGTGCGCCGCATACGCCCTGCCCAATCCCTCACTGCGCGCGTAGGGGAATTTGAAAATACTGACCAGGGCGGCGAAGCGAGCCGCCGCGGGAACGGCGATGAGCAGCGGCCAGGGCTGCAAAAGTTCCGCCAGCGACACGATCTTTAAGGCCGCCAAAAAGAAAAAGGCAATCACACCGTTTGCACCGACGCGGCTGTCCTTCATGATTTCCAGCATCCGCTCGCGGCCGCGCCCGGAAAACAGGCCGTCCGCCGTATCCATATACCCGTCCGCATGCAGGCCGCCGGTAATAAAGAACCAGACGGCAACCGTCAGCACCGCAGTAAAAAGGGGTGAAAAAAAGAGACCGAAGGCGCCGTTTATACACGCTAAAATGACGCCGATAAGCAATCCGACAAGGGGGAAATACACCACGGCCCGGCCGAAATCTTCATCTGTCCAAACGCGCTGTTCGGTTAAATGAATCCGCGTCAGGAACTGCAATGCTGTAAGAAAGGACTTCATGACTTACTCTCCTTTCGTCACGGCGCGGCTCTTTATTTCCACGGCAAGGCCGGAAACGGAAAGATACACTTCATCGGCCTCGGCCGCCGCAAGCCGGTTGACCCGTCCGGCCACATCACGGAAAAGGCGGCTTACGGCGTCCGGCGGCACGATACCGCTGCCCACTTCGTTCGTCACTAGAATGACGCTCTTGCCGGACTGTCTCAGCAGGCGCAGGATTTCGCGCATCTCTTCTCCGGCCCTGTCTTCAATGACCCGGGGCAGGCATTCTCTGTAATCATACAGCAGTGTAGCCACATAGACGGTAAGACAATCAATAAGTATCACATCCGCCTTTATAAACAGCTGCGGCAGCGCGTCGGGCAGATGCCGCGGCACTTCGGCGGTTATCCAGTCCGCCGGGCGCCGTTTCTTATGAGCGCTGACGCGGCGGGCCATTTCTTCATCCGTTACTTCGGCCGTCGCTATATAGGCTTTTTGTCCGTCCAGAGACGCCGCCAGCGATTCGGCAAAATCACTTTTACCGCTGCGCGCGCCGCCTGTAACGAGAATTATCCGTCCTGCCATGGGGGCCCCCTCCTTTGTGTAACGCATTTATTATATCACAGACGGGAAGAGGGGACGACCGGGCATAAAAAACCTGTCATGACAATGCGGCCATGACAGGTCCTTTTATTTTCGCCTGAACGGTATGATATTGTCGCCCCGCTCGGCCCGTTCAAGCCGTTCTAACACGGCCTGCGTTTCTTCGACGGCGCTCTTTAAAAGCCGGTAGTATATGGCCGCCTCATCAGGCCGTCCGCCTTCCTTATAGACGATAAAGTTATCCGCCATGCCGTACACTTTCGTAAGCGCCGACATGAGCTTTTCACTGTCCTGCCGCTTCGTTGCCATCAGGATTTACTCATTTCCGCTTTAATATGATGGACTTCGGGGATGATCAACTGCTCCATACCGACCTTGATAACGCCGGTCTGTCCGGGCAAGCAAAACACGGGACATTGACGGATAATGCCGGCAGCGCCGCGATAAGCGAGAGCTTCAATACCGCAGGCGCGGCGATAGGCGAAAAAGGTGAGCATACCGTTAAATTCGGGGATTACCTTATCAAAGAGAGGCTCCAGCGTTTCCAGCGTCACATCACGCCGTGCCAGGCCCGTACCGCCGCTCGTGACGACCATATCGACACTGCAGACCCACTCATGAATATGATTTAAAATAGCCTCACCGTCATCCTTGACAATGGCATAGTCCACCACCTGATGCCCTGCCTTCGTCAGGATCGATTGAATCATTAGTCCGTTCGTATCGTCCGAATAGGTGCGGCTGTTGCTGACCGTCAGTATGGCGGCACGCAAAGGACGGGCTTCTTTTTCTTTGCGACTCAAAACTATCGCCTCCTATATAAATAAAGTTGCTCTTTTCGTTTTCTTTGTATCCTTATGTATATTATACGATAAAATTACAGGTTGTCATACTAAAATTCATAGTGCAATCCACCGTAAGTTTGTTATAATAAATTAACGTCTGTATTATACGGGCATTACCCAACACTTCCGGGAAAGGGCTGTAACCTCATGGACTCATTACTGCATACGGGCGGCGCCGTTTTAACGGCAATTTTCGTCCTGGCCGTCCTGTATTCTCTTTATACGACAATCAAAAAAAAAGCGCGGCAGGAAAAACGGGATAACTCCTTATCCGGGCGGAAACATATGCACGTCGAAAACCTGCATAAATACGACGTGCAGCCGCGAAACGGCTATATTTGTTACCCCGTCGACATAAAGGGCTATACGCACCGCTTCCCCGCACGATTTGTCGCCGTTTCTCTGTCACAGGCAACAAAGCAGCCCTATTCCGTCTATAAAATCGGCTATGCCGAATTCGAAAAAGGCGAAATTACGGACCGCAACTATTTCTATATCCAACCGCCCGAAAACGATCTCACCTGCGTAACGGATCCGGACGTTTCGTGGCAGGTACTGGCCAAGGCCGATACTTTCGGTGAATATTGGCAGGCCGGTATGAACAGAGTCTTTGAAGACACGATTATCGTCGCTCATAACGCGCCGTACGTCATCGGCTGTATCCTTCATTCCCTGGCCGTTTACGGCATTCATCCCGAATCCCTCCGTTATGTGGATCTCCTGGAAACGGCAAAGGAGCTTTATGATTTCAATTCGAATTCCCTAGCCGGCATCTGTACGGAAGCGGGCTTTGAAACGGAGGCGGAAAACGAACTCAGCCAGGCTGTCGCACTGGGACAATTCTTTCTTCTTTCCCGTAAAGATTACCCTACGGCCCTGCCGCGCATCTACGCTGTCGGCAAGGCGCCGGCGAAAGGAGAAATCATGGCGGCGGCCATTGCCGCAGTAGAGCGGGAAGAAGACACGGCGGCAGAGATGTTTGCACCGGCTGCCGCAGACGAAGCGCTCCTGCGCGAAATGCTCGAAAACGGCTATATAGAAAAAGGGGAAAAGCCCGCAACCTACTATGCCACCGATAAGGGGCTGGATTTCGCGGCAGCGACGGATCTATAACAAAATATAAAGCTGTATTTCCATGTGAAGTGATATGCTCCCCTTTAGGTAGACATGAGAAATAATAAAATCTCATGCAGCTTGA
>ERZ772957.304-NODE-304-length-41479-cov-6.078312_pt1 | contig 41479 bp, 38 predicted proteins | sample MGYA00580682_ERZ772957 | MGnify/ENA primary metagenome ERZ772957 (study PRJEB29015, sample SAMEA2737921) | human oral metagenome | biome: human oral; feature: human-associated habitat; material: dental | place: China | collected 2025 ... | reverse complement strand
TAAATGAAAATATTGCTGCTGAGATAGCGGCTAAATTGCAATATGAATGTGTTTTCCCACTCAATCTCACTGCGCCGATAGGTTGTATAACCATAAAGACGCGTCCGCCATTTCACCATGTCGTTAAAGTTCCATTGCAAGTCAACCGTACATTCTGAACCTAAACTATGCAACGTATGATGCCCTATATCCAGACCATTACGTTCGCTTAATGACAAACGGCTTACATATTTAAAGTTATAGGCAAAAGGCGCCATGTGAACAGAACCAACCAAACGTTTATTAAACCACTCAACATTATAGTCCATACCAAGAGAAAGATTTACGTTGAGCGGATTGGCAAAGGCACTGTACACAAACGGGTCATTATTTTTATAGCCACGAAGGAATTGAGTATTGGCTATGAGCTGTAAGGTATAATACCACTTTTTCGTAGCTTGAAAACCCAATTTTCCGGTATAGCGCAGCAAGTCTTCACTTGTTTTTAATTTATGCAAATTGTCGGTCTGGGAAGTCTGTAAACCTAATTTCATCTCTAACTTATTATCCCATTTCACTTTTTGCTTGTTATTATAATTGGCACCTAATGTGATAGCTCCAACAGCACTGTAGTTGCTTTCACCGCCTTTATACCAGTTATCTGAAACATAGTTCTGGATAAATTGTAGATAAAAATCGCCATGATAAGTCCAAAAATTCGGTTTGTAAACCTTGATGTCAGGCGCTTCAAGTGTCGGTTCTTCTATTTTTGAAACCTTTTCTATGGGTAATTGTTTGTCTGCGGCAACAAGTGGTTTATCAATACCCTTTGAAGGACCAATCTTATGGAGACTTTCATCGGTTGTCTGAACTAAATCAGGACGATATAAATATACATAGAGCAATGCACGAACAAGTGCATTTATCGCCAGATCTTGTGAAAAGTCTTTTGCTTCAATGCTCCGTTCACCAATCTTCTGATAATAAGTAGTTGGCAAAAACAAAGGTGCGTATTTAGCTTTTGGAATGAATGATTTTACAGAATCATTGTCATAACTTGTATTATCCATTCCGAGCGCCTGCTGTGCTATGCGCAAACTATCTGTATAGCGATCCACAAACGTTCTGCTTCTATAGTCAGAAACAACTGTTGTATGCTGTGCAAAGACTCCTCCAGGAAGCGCATACAACAAAGAAATTGCGAGTAATTTTTTTAATGAATTCATATTTCGTGCGCAAAGTTACATGAAAAAAAGCTAATAGACAAGAAACCATTTTGTAAAATACATGTTTTAAATGGGATTAGGGTATACGTCGCTTTATAAATGGTATGTTTTCAAGATAGGGTAGTAGTGGTGTATTTACATGTTGTAAGATAATTAAAAATAAACATTGGGCATGTGGAAACTTCCGCCATACCCAATATTTTTATTTTAAAAATCCTCTTCTTCACTCATAGAGGATGCCTCCACATCTAAATTATCTGGATCTTCATCATAAGTGGTTCGATAACTCTCTTCGATTAATTTGTCATCATCATAAGAGTCGTCTCCCTCTTCTTCATCGGTTTCTTCAAACTCATCATCAAGGGTAATCTCTTCTTCTGCATCAGGATTTAAGTTATCTTCGTCTTCGAAGTTGTCATCATCGTCATCATCTGATACTTCTTTTATGGTCTGTACTTCAGGTTTTTCCTTTGCAAAGATAGCTTCTACCCAAGTTCCTTTCTCTACTTCTAAAACCTCATAGCCATCGTTAATTTTCTTTTCATACATGCCACATGGCTTGTGTAGACGATCTTTAGGCAGCGTTGTCGTACTAATATCAAACCCACGTTCTATAATATCTTGGATGCTTTGAGGTACACCCTCCCAGCCACTTCCAAAGTTACGGTCTAACACTTCTAACAGCTTTGTGGCTGAGATGTGACGTATATTCTCATATGTGAGATCGGTTACACGCAGAATCGGTTTCTTTTTAATGGCCCATTTTATTTTAGCACTATCATCCAGTCTCACAAAGCCCACCTTAAAGCCTCGCTCTTCAAACTTAGCAATCACTTCCGGTTTATCAATTTTTACCTCCTCAATATCGAAAGCACTTTTGACAATATCCACATAGTGGCGCATGTTTTCTTTCAAGTCGCTTTCTCTTTCAGCGGTGTCTAAGAGACGGAACACATCATTTTCTTGAATATCCCAAATATTACTCTTTGTCAGAGTCCTTAAAGTAAGAGATTTTTGTTGCTTCATAAATACTATTTTCTTTGCTGCAAAAGTATATACTTTGCCCCACATGCACAAACTTTTAATTGATATTTTTTTTGCGGTATCACGCGATTTCTTTATTTTTGCACCAAATTATGAGCGAGCCATTAGCAGAAAGAATGCGTCCTCGAACGCTTGATGATTATGTGGGACAGCAACATTTAATAGGAAAAGGTGCTGTCTTGCGTAAAATGATAGAAGCAAAACATATTTCTTCTTTTATTTTATGGGGCCCTCCAGGAGTTGGAAAGACGACGCTAGCACAAATTGTTGCTAAAAAGTTGGAAACAGCCTTCTACACGTTGAGTGCAGTCACGAGTGGCGTAAAGGAGGTTCGTGAAGTAATTGATAAAGCAAAGAATAATCGTTTTTTCAACACCACCTCCCCGATATTGTTTATTGACGAGATTCATCGTTTTAGTAAATCGCAGCAAGATTCTTTGCTCGGGGCAGTGGAACGTGGCGTTGTTACATTGATAGGTGCCACGACCGAAAATCCCTCGTTTGAAGTTATTCGTCCATTGTTGTCACGATGCCAACTTTATGTTTTAAAGGCTTTGACCAAGGATGACTTGCTGCAATTGGCGAAACGTGCTATCGACACGGATGTTGAGTTGCAGAAAAAACACATCGTGTTGCAAGAAACGGAAGCACTTTTGCGGTATAGTGGGGGAGACGCTCGTAAACTTTTAAATATTTTAGAGTTGGTTGTCGAGGTGTCGGACGATGAGGTCGTCATTACGAATGCATTGGTTGAAGAGCGTCTTCAAACCAATCCCATGGCTTATGACAAGGAGGGCGAATTGCACTATGACATCATCTCTGCTTTCATCAAGAGCATTCGTGGGAGCGATCCTGATGCTGCACTTTATTGGTTGGCTCGCATGATTGAAGGAGGCGAGTCGCCACAATTCATTGCACGCCGTTTGATGATTAGTGCCGCAGAAGATGTTGGTTTGGCCAATCCCAACGCATTGCTGTTGGCCAATACAGCTTTCGATGCCGTCATGAAGATAGGGTGGCCCGAAGCACGCATCATCTTATCTGAGGTAACTACCTATTTAGCCACAAGCGCCAAGAGCAATTCGGCCTATTTGGCCATCGATGCGGCTTTAGCAAAGGTGCGTGAGACAGGCAATCTCCCAGTGCCTTTGCATCTCCGTAATGCACCTACCAAGCTAATGGCCGAGTTGGGCTATCATGATGGTTATGTCTATCCACACGACTATCCAGACAACTTCACGCCGCAACAATATCTGCCCGAGGCACTGCAGGGCACGCGTTTTTGGGTGGGGCAGCACAGCGCGGCCGAAGAAAAATTAAATCAACAGATGGTGAAAAATTGGGGTGACCGATTTAAAACCTGATTAAAAGATATTGAATCATGAAAATTGTAGAATTAGACGGTTATGCCGTCAATCCGGGCGACCTCAGCTTAGAGGCCTTAAAAGCTTATGGTGAGCTTGTTGTTTATGAACGAACAGCCGAACAAGATGTTGTTTCGCGTGCACAGGATGCCGAAATGCTGCTTATCAACAAAATCAATCTCACGGCAGCTATCCTGGCGCAGTTGCCCCGATTGCGCTATATCGGTGTGATGGCGACGGGCTATAACACGGTCGACATTGAGGCGGCTAAAGCACAGGGTATTGTCGTAACCAATATTCCTGCCTACAGCACCGACAGCGTGGCGCAGATGACCTTTGCCCACATTCTCAATCTCACCAACCGGGTGGCTCACTATGCACAACGCAATCGCGAAGGGCGATGGAGCAAAAATGCTGACTTCTGCTATTGGGATACCCCCTTGATAGAGCTGCATGGTAAAACACTCGGCATCGTCGGGCTGGGCAACATCGGTTGCAAAGTGGCACAGATAGCCCACCAATTTGGCATGGATGTGTTTGCGCTCACCAGCCGCAATGCTGCCGATTTGCCCGAAGGCATTCAGAAAACCACTTGGGAAGGTCTGCTCGCGGCGAGCGACATCCTTACCTTGCATGCCCCTTTGACTGCCGGCACACAAATGATGGTGAATGGCGATACCCTGAAGAGAATGAAGCCTGGCGCACTGCTCATCAACACCAGCCGTGGCGGTTTGATCGATGAACAAGCTGTGGCCGAAGCCTTGGCTACCGGACAGTTGGGTGGCTATGGCGCCGATGTGATGACAATCGAACCCCCTGCTTCCGACAATCCGCTGCTCCACGCGCCAAATGCCTATATCACACCACATATTGCATGGGCCACGAAAGCCGCACGCCAACGTTTGCTCGACATTTGCATCGAGAATATCAAAGCCTTTCTGGCCGGTGCACCACAGAATGTTGTCAATCCCTAAGCTCACAAAACATGTTGGCTGCAAATTTAGAATTGGCACACACAGTGCAACAAATCATCGAGTTCATAGGTACGTTTGCCTTTGCCATCTCAGGCATCCGCATGGCTGCTGCCAAGCATTTCGATTGGTTCGGAGGCTTCGTCTGCGGTTTTGCCGTAGCCATCGGTGGCGGAACCATTCGCGATGTGATGTTGGGAGCCACCCCCTTTTGGATGACCTCTACCATCTACATCATCTGCACCATCATCGCCATGTTAGTGGTGATAGTTTTTGCCAAGTCGCTCATTCGCTGGGAGAACGCCTGGCTCACCTTCGACACCTTTGGCTTAGCCCTCTTCACCATTGCAGGATTGCAAAAAACCCTGCAATACGATCATCCGTTTTGGGTGGCCATCATCATGGGCTGCATCACGGGAGTTGCCGGCGGCATCATCCGCGATGTGTTGCTCAACCAAGAGCCCGTCATTTTTCAAAAAGACATCTACGCCATGGCCAGCGTCGCAGGCGGACTGCTCTATTGGCTGCTCTTCAAGCTCGAGGTCAATGTGGGGCTCATTTCCATCGTCACCTTCTTAGCCATCTGCTGCATCCGTTTCTTAGCAATCAAATACCACATCTCGTTGCCCATTTTGCGCGACGAAATCAAAGACCATTCATAACCCGATAACCAATTTCATTGAGCTGTGCCCGCCTGACATCAAAATGTATGGCGGCGAACAGTTCGCCGATGGACAAACATGAGAAATGATTGCCGGCGAGGTGCTCGCCGACGGACTAAACGACTCATCGCAGGGAGTAGGTGGGCCCATCGGGCTTGTTGGGCGCGGCGAACAGGTGTTGGCTTCCACCTTTTTTATATTGTTCTTGCGTATCAATATGATTTTTTATAACTTTGTGCTCGGTTTTTGACGAAACGAAAGATTAAAAATGAATATCTCGTATAAATGGCTAAAGGAGTATGTCGATTTCACGCTCACTCCGCAGGAAACAGCCGATGCGCTTACATCAATCGGCTTAGAAGTTGACGCCTTGGAAGAGGTGCAAACCATAAAAGGTGGTTTGAAAGGGCTTTTCGTGGGGCAGGTGCTCTCGTGCGAGGCCCATCCCAACAGCGACCACCTGCACATCACGCAAGTTGATTTGGGGCGCGATGTGCCGAGCCAGATTGTTTGCGGCGCTGCCAATGTGGCCGCCGGGCAAAAGGTGATTGTGGCCGATTTGGGCTGCGTGCTCTATGATGGCGACGAAAGTTTCACCATCAAGAAGAGCAAATTGCGCGGCGTGGAGTCGATGGGCATGATTTGTGCCGAAGACGAAATTGGCGTGGGCTCGTCGCACGACGGCATCATTGTGTTGCCCGACGATGCGGTGGTGGGCACTCCGGCTGCAGAATATTATCACGTGGAGAGCGATTGGCTGATTGAGATTGATATCACGGCCAACCGTGGCGATGCGCTTTCGCACTATGGCGTGGCGCGCGATCTCTATGCTTGGCTCAAGCAAAATGGCTATAAGACACGGCTGCATCGTCCCGATTGCGAGGCGTTTCGCGTGGACAACGAGTCGCTTCCTGTTGCCGTGGAGATTGAAAACCGCGAGGCTTGCAAGCGCTATGCTTGCGTGAGCATCAGCAACTGCGACATCAAAGAGAGTCCCGAGTGGCTGCAAAACAAATTGCGCACCGTGGGGCTGCGACCGATCAATAATATCGTCGACATCACCAACTACGTCATGATGGCCTATGGACAGCCCATGCACTGCTTTGATGCCGACATGGTTGAGGGGCATCAGATTGTGGTGCGCACCGAACCTCAAGGAACTCCATTCGTTACCTTAGATGGCGAAGAGCGCACGTTGGACGAGCACGACCTCTGCATTTGCAATGCCCGCGAACCCATGTGCATTGCGGGTGTGTTGGGCGGAAAGGGCAGCGGGACCTATGCAACAACCCATAGCGTGGTGTTGGAGGCAGTCTATTTTCATCCCACTTGGATTCGCAAGACGGCACGTCGGCACGGGCTCAGCACGGATGCCAGCTATCGGTTTGAGCGCGGCATCAATCCCGACGATGTCGTTTATGCCTTGAAGCAAGCGGCCATCTTGTGCAAAGAACTCACGGGCGGACAGGTTTCCATGTCCATCAACGACGTTTATCCCTCGCCCATCGAGGGGAGCCGCGTGAGCTTGTCCTATGATTATGTGCATCGGCTCATCGGGAAAGAGATTGGCGCCGACACCATCAAGCGCATTGCAGAGAGCTTGGAGATGAGGGTGCTCTCGGAAAATGAAGAGGGATTGGAATTGCTCGTGCCCGCTTATCGTAGCGACGTGCAACGTCCGTGCGATGTGGTGGAAGATATACTGCGCATCTATGGTTATAATAATGTGGAAATATCCAATCACTTGAGCAGCGCTTTGGTCATCGCCGGCGAAGAGGATGAGAGCCATCATCTGCGCAATCTGATAGCCGAGCAGTTGGTGGGCAATGGATTTTATGAGATATTGAACAACTCGCTCACGAAACTTTCTTATTATGCAGGGCGCGAATGGACGGCCTATCCCGAAGCACGAACGGTGAAGATTATAAACCCTTTGAGCACCGATTTAGGGGTGATGCGCCAGACGATGCTCTTCGGTGGTTTGGAGAGTTTGGTGCGCAACATCAACCGCAAGAACAGCAACCTGCGCTTCTTCGAATTTGGTAATGTCTATCAATATACGAAAGAGAAGTGGGAGAACGACCATCCCGACAAGGCCTATAGCCAGGATTTGCATTTGTCGCTCTGGCTGACGGGCAAGCAGGTGGAAGGCTCATGGTTGCAGGCCGATGCCTACAGTAGCGTGTTTGAGCTGAAGGCCTATCTGCACAACATCTTTGTACGTGTGGGCGTTTCGGTCGAGAAACTGAGTGTCACAGCTAATGAGAACAACATCTTCAGCGCAGGTTTGACTTACAGCACACGCAACGGCAAAGTGCTTGCCGAGATAGGTGTCTTGTCGTCGGCTTTGTGCAAAGAATTTTCGATTGGACAAGCCGTGTATTACGCCGACGTCGATTGGGAAGCACTGATGCGTGAGGTACGCAAACAAAAGGTCGAGTACCAGGAAATCAGCAAATATCCTGCTGTGAGTCGCGATTTGGCCTTGCTGCTTGACAAGAATGTTTCGTTTGCGCAGATAGTGAAAATCGCCAAGCAAACCGAAAAGAAGCTATTGCAGCGCGTTGAACTCTTCGATGTGTATGAAGGCAAGAACTTGCCCGAAGGCAAAAAGAGTTATGCGGTGAACTTCATTCTGCAGGATGCCGAGAAAACGCTCAACGATAAAGCGATTGATGCCATCATGCAGAAGTTGATTAAGCAGCTCACCACGCAGTTGGGCGCTGAATTGCGCTAACAAACGGCAGTATGTCAGGCTAACGAACCAAGTATAAATCATAAGAAAATAGAATAAAAATGGGAAGAGCATTTGAATATCGCAAAGCAACAAAGCTAAAGCGATGGGGGCACATGGCCCGCGTGTTTACGAAATTGGGTAAACAAATAGCAATAGCTGTAAAGGCCGGTGGACCGGAACCGGAAAATAACCCGACGCTTCGTGCTTTGATAGCCAACTGCAAGCGCGAAAACATGCCGAAAGATAACATTGAGCGCGCAATTAAAAACGCGATGGGAAAAGACCAAAGCGAATATAAGGAGGTGACCTATGAAGGTTATGGTCCTCACGGCGTGGCCGTTTTTGTCGACACCTTGACCGACAACACTACGCGCACCGTGGCCGACGTGCGCTCCATCTTCAACAAGTTTAATGGCAACATGGGCACAACGGGCAGTCTGTCATTCCTGTTCGATCACAAATGTGTGTTCACCTTTAAGAAAAAGGATGGGCTGGATATGGATGAGTTGGTGCTCGACCTCATTGATTATGGTGTTGAAGACGAGTATGACGAAGACGACGAGACGAATGAGGTTACCATTTATGGCGACCCGAAAGAGTTTGGCAACATTCAAAAACATTTAGAGTCTGAGGGCTTTGAAGTGACGGGAGCCGAATTCACTTATATACCAAACGACCTCAAAGACGTGACACCCGAAGAGCGCGAAACGATTGACAAGATGGTTGAACGCTTGGAAGAGTTTGACGATGTGCAAACGGTTTACACCAACATGAAACCAGAGGCGGTTGAATAAGTCATTGCATGATAAAAGCGAAAAGAGTGGCGCACGGCTGTGTTGCCACTCTTTTTTATTTTGCTCAAATCCCGAGATGTAATCCCGAACGACACCCGTTTATCCGTTGCAGAACGCATAAAAACGAAGAAAACGTTTATGTTATCGCTTGCATAGGCTATGCAAGCACCATTTTTTATGTTTTGCCATTTGCATAGGCTATGCAAGCACCATTTTTTATGTTTTGTCATTTGCATAGGTTATGCAAGCACCATTTTTTATGTTTTGTCATTTGCATAGGCTATGCAAGCACCATTTTTCATGTTTTGCCATTTGCATAAGCTATGCAAGCACCGTTTTTTACGTTTTGGCATTTGCATAGGCTATGCATGCGCTAATTTTTTTGTTTTATCGTTTGCGGAACTTCCGCAAACGCCAAAATATTTGTTTTACCATTTGCGGAAGCTCCGCAAGCACTAATTTTTTTGTTTTATCGTTTGCGGAAGCTCCGCAAGCGCTAAATTTTTTGTTTTGACGTTTGCGGAAGCTCCGCAAGCGCTAAAATATTTGTTTTACCATTTGCGGAAGCTCCGCAAGCGCTAAAATATTTGTTTTGACGTTTGCGGAAGCTCCGCAAGTACTGAAATTTTTGTTTTATCGTTTGCGGAAGCTCCGCAAGCATTCCGGAAATTAATTTTATCCTTTCGGAAGGCCGATAAACGCATGGCTGAGTACTTTTATGGGCAAGGCTTCTGCAAGGTTTAGTGGATTTGCTCCTTGAAGAGCACTTTCTGAGGCTCTTTTGTAGAATGCACAACATACATCACGTGTATGCCCGCTTCAAGATAGGTTTTGAGCCCGATGTCGTTTTTAATGCCGGCCTTCAAGCCCTCAACGAGCTTGTTTCGGTTGATGGAAACCATTTTTTCGTCGTCCATTTTGTCGCTAAATGCGCAGTAATAGATGAGGGTGCGCGTCGCCCGGTTGAAGACCAAGCTGTCTGTCCGCGTGAAATTTTCAATAGGTGTGGGGCACATCTGCTTCGTATATTCGGCAGCCTCCCGGGCAGCTCTGTCGTCAACGGTCTCGTGCTGGCAGCCTGCAAGCAGTGAAATTACTGCGCTTAGGAATAATGCTTTTTTCATTGTTCGGCTATTTTATTTCACGCAAAGTTACTAAATTATTAAAGGAATTTCGTTAACTTTGCGCGTAAAAGTAATTTTTCAGCCGAATGGAAACGATAAATAATATACGAAACTTTTGTATTATTGCACATATAGACCATGGCAAATCCACACTTGCCGATCGTTTGTTGGAGAAGACAAAAACGATTCAAATCACAGAAGGCCAGATGCTGGACGACATGGATTTGGAACGTGAGCGTGGCATCACGATTAAGAGCCATGCCATTCAAATGGGTTACAAAGCGCAGGATGGCAAGGATTATATTTTAAACTTGATTGATACGCCGGGACACGTGGACTTTTCTTATGAGGTCTCGCGTTCGATTGCGGCTTGCGAAGGCGCATTGCTCGTGGTTGATGCCACGCAGGGTGTGCAGGCACAGACTATATCCAACTTGTATATGGCGATAGAGCACGATTTGGAGATTATCCCCGTGATCAACAAAATCGACATGCCCAATGCGATGCCCGACGAGGTGGAAGACGAAATTATCGAGCTTCTCGGTTGCAAGCGCGAAGAAATTATTCGTGCGTCGGGCAAGACGGGTGAGGGCGTGGAGCGCATCTTAGAGGCTGTTATCGCGCGTATTCCCGCACCTGTCGGCGACCCCGAGGCGCCTGCCCAAGCTTTAATCTTCGATTCTATTTTCAATAGTTTCCGTGGCGTCATCGTGCTTTGCAAGGTGGTTAACGGCTGCATCAAGAAGGGCGAAAAGGTGAAGTTCTTCAACACGGGGATGGAATATACGGCCGATGAAGTGGGTGTTTTGAAGATGGATATGATGCCCAAGCAGGCGCTCACAACGGGTGAAGTAGGTTATATCATCAGCGGCATTAAAACGGCGACTGAAGTGAAAGTGGGTGACACGGTTACCTCTGTTGCTCATCCCTGCCGTGAAGCGATTGCCGGATTTCAGGAGGTGAAGCCTATGGTCTTTGCAGGTGTTTATCCCATCGATCCCAACGACTATGAGAACTTGCGGGCCTCTTTAGAGAAACTGCAACTTAACGATGCCGCCCTGACTTTTTCGCCAGAGAGTTCTGTGGCTTTAGGTTTTGGCTTTCGTTGCGGCTTCTTGGGACTGCTGCACATGGAAATCATTCAAGAGCGTTTGGATAGAGAGTTTAATATGGATGTCATTACTACCGTCCCCAACGTGTCCTATATGGTTTACGACAAACAGGGCAATGTGAAGGAGGTGCACAATCCATCGGGATTGCCCGAACAAACGCTTATCGACCATATTGAGGAGCCCTATATTCGCGCTACCATCATCACGGCAGCCGACTATATTGGTTCCATCATGACCCTCTGTTTGGATAAGCGTGGCGAGCTCATTAAGCAAGAATACGTGAGCGGCAATCGGGTGGAACTGCACTTTTATATTCCGCTTGGCGAAATCGTTATCGACTTCTACGACAAACTCAAAAGCATTTCAAAGGGCTATGCTTCGTTCGACTATCACATCGATTCGTTTCGTCCGTCGAAGTTGGCTAAATTAGATATTTTGCTCAATGGCGAGCCCGTTGATGCACTCTCGACGCTCACTCACGAAAGTAATGCCGTGACCTTTGGGCGCAGGATGTGCGAGAAACTCAAAGAGCTTATCCCTCGGCAGCAGTTTGACATAGCCATCCAGGCAGCGATTGGAGCCAAAATTATTGCTCGTGAAACGGTTAAACAAGTGCGGAAGGACGTTACGGCCAAATGTTATGGCGGCGACGTTAGCCGAAAACGTAAACTCTTGGAAAAGCAAAAGCAAGGCAAAAAACGCATGAAGCAAGTGGGCAACGTGCAAGTGCCGCAGAAAGCTTTCTTAGCTGTATTGAAATTAGATTAAGTACCCCCCCCTATAATTAACTTTTTGAAGGAGCCTTATTATATGAAAGAATTGATGAATACACCGCGCGATATAGCACGCGAACTCGCGCGAAAGTATAGCACAATGACACACGATGAATTAGACATTTTGGAGAGCGTGCTGGTGCCGATGAAGTTTGCTAAAGGAGAGGCTATCCTTAAAGATGGCGATGTGTGTAAAAACATTTACTACATCGACAAAGGTCTCATTCGCCAGTATTATTTCAAAAATGGCAAGGATATGACCGAGCATTTAGGTGCCGATCGGTCGATTTTTATGTGCATTGAGAGCTTGTTTAAGGAGATTCCCAGCCATCTTCAAGTCGATGCTTTAGAGACTTCCATCATCTATGCACTGCCTAAAAAACGTTTGGAGCAGGTGGCACTGCACAACGTGAACATTCAGATTCTTTATCGTAAGATATTGGAGGAGAGTCTTATTCTTTCGCAAGTGCATGCTGATTTGGTGCGTTTTGAGTCGGCTAGCAATCGTTATAAACGTATGAGCAAACTCATGCCACAGGTTATTTTGCGTGCACCGCTACTTTATATAGCCAGCTATTTGCAAATGACCCCCGAGACACTGAGCCGTGTTCGTGCTACAACGCTATTAGAATAGGGACGTTATTTTTGGTTTTCAATCCGTTTTTATCGCGCAGCAATAAATTAGGAACTAATCTGTGCGGATGGGAGTATGCCAAAATCTGTCAAATTGACATACAAAAAGGGAGGCGTATTTTGCTCATCCTCCCTTTTTATAAGTTATTATGTCGGTATTATGCTTGTTGCATTTCACGCAGAAGTTGCTTTTGACGTTCATTGAGTCCTGTAGGTAACTTTACTTGATAGTTAATAATTAAATCACCAAAAGTACCATCGCCACGATTATATCCCTTGCCACGCACGCGTACTTTCGTACCATTCTGCGTCTCTGGTTTAACCTTTAGCTTTAGCTTTTGGCCATTGCTGAGCTGAATCATTATCTCGCCACCCAACAAGGCTGTATAGAGGTCTATATTCACTTTTGCTTCCATCTGCCCGATGTCTGGGCGACTCTGTTTGCCATAGTTAAAACCCGATGAGCGGAAATGTGCGCCACCACCGAATAAATCTTGAAAGAAACTTGAGAAACCACCGCCTCCTTCACCGTAGCCGCTGAAATCAAATCCCTCGAAAGGATTTCCTGTCGCATTGCCTCCGGCTTGCCCTTGAAAAGCATCGGCCTGTTGCCACTTCTCGCCATATTGATCATATTTGGCACGCTTCTCGGGGTCGCTAATCACGTCGTAGGCTTCGTTGAGCGCTTGAAACTTTGCCTTTGCTTTCGGATCGTTTGGGTGGAGATCGGGATGAAACAGTTTAGCCCGTTTTCGATAGGCCGCTCTCACATCTTTTTGTGGAATGTTTTTATCAACACCCAATATCTTATAGTAATCAATAAATGCCATAATTTACATCTCCTTTTATCGTTTATTTTTTATACTTTCGCGCTGATAATGCAAAAAGCGTGCCCAATATGGCACTTTTGGCATAGCCTTTGTAAGAATAGCACGCAGGAATTAGAAAAAATATAATAGGGAAGTTCAATAGAAACAAGAGAGGCCTGGGGTCTCGAAAGGAAGAAAGGAATAACAACATGACAACTCAATTCTCGCATAATGTTTCCGTGGTCTTGGCATCCAGTCGTGAGGAAGCGCTTCGGCTCTATAGTCCATCAGTGGAGCCCGAACATTTGGTTTTAGGCATGCTCAAGGATGATGATAACTTACTTCATGTGCTTTTTGAACGCTTGAAAATAGATGAATCGTCCGTGAAACGTGCACTCGAATCACAGGTGAAGACGGGAGATACTGATGCAACGCAGGTGGATTCAGAAATAGTGTTAGATCAGCAAGCAAGTAATATCCTGCGTTTAGCAGTGTTGGAAGCGCGCGTTTTGCATGCAGAGATTGTGGAAGTACAGCATTTGATTTTAGCTATTTTACACGACCATTCGGATAATGGTGCTAAAGAGATATTAGAAAAAAACAAGATGGAATATGTAGACGTACTGACTTTTATCAAAGCCGAGAATGAAAAAGATAAAGTGCCTACCGATAGCCTTGACGTGCCCAATGAGGCCGAGGAGGAATTGGCCGATGATAAAGGTGGTAGCAGTCAAGCACAGACTACCAAAGTGTTGCAAAATAATAAAGAAGCAAGTAAAACACCTTTCATTGATCATTTTACAACCGACTTAACACGGACTGCTGCAGATGGTAAATTAGACGCAGTGGTAGGGCGCGAATCTGAGATTCAGCGGGTGATTGAAATTTTGTGTCGACGCAAAAAGAATAATCCAGTTTTAATTGGTGAGCCGGGAGTAGGGAAGAGTGCCATTGTAGAAGGACTCGCGCAGCGCATTGTGAAGCACGAAACAATCCCGTTTTTGTTTAATAAACGTGTGGTGAGCCTTGAACTCACTTCGGTTGTTGCAGGAACGAAATATCGCGGACAGTTTGAAGAGCGTATCCAGTCTCTTGTGAATGAATTAGAACAAAATCCCGATGTGATAGTATTTGTAGATGAAATACATACAATTATTGGTGCAGGAAATTCATCGGGGAGTATGGATGCTGCAAATATTTTGAAACCAGCCCTGGCACGTGGGACACTCCAATTTATTGGTGCCACGACGCTTAAAGAGTATCGTAACTCCATTGAGAAGGATGGGGCGTTGGAGCGCCGTTTCCAAAAGGTGATGGTTGAGCCGACGACGAGCGAGGAAACACTTGCTATTCTGCATAATATAAAAGGCCACTACGAACAGCATCATCATGTGCGTTACGACGAAATGTCGCTGGCCGCCTGCGTCAAATTGACGCAGCGCTACATTACAGACCGCTTCTTTCCCGATAAAGCTATAGATGCGTTGGATGAGGTCGGTGCACGCGTGCATCTCCAACATGCCAAGATACCTACTGAGATTACTGACAAACAGCGCAAATTGGCTGATGTAATCGACAAGAAAAAGAAGGCCGTGCTAAGTCAGGATTTTGAATTGGCAGCACGCTTTCGTGATCAGCAAACAGCGTTGGAGGGAGAGTTAGAGATGTTGAATCGAAAGTGGGCTGATGAAGATGGCGAAAATTGGCATGGCGTTTCAGAACACGATGTAGAAGATGTTGTGTCAATGATGGCGGGCATTCCCGTTCAACGTATCAGTGAGGACGAGTATGTACGCCTGCGGCAAATGCCCGAGCAATTGAAGCAGTATGTGATAGCACAAGACACAGCTATTGAAAAGATAGCGAAGGACATTCAACGCAATCGAGTAGGTATCAAAAACCCTAACCATCCCATAGGTGCGTTCATGTTCTTAGGTCCGACAGGAGTGGGCAAAACCTATTTAGCAAAGCAACTGGCCAATTACATGTTTGGCTCTGATGACGCACTCATTCGCATTGATATGAGCGAATATTCTGAGAGTTTTAACGCCTCACGTCTCATCGGTGCTCCCCCGGGGTATGTGGGTTATGAAGAGGGTGGTCAGCTGACCGAACGAGTTCGCCGCCATCCTTATTCTATCGTACTTTTAGATGAAATCGAGAAAGCGCATGCCAGCATTTATAATCTGCTGTTGCAAGTGCTCGATGAGGGACGACTTACCGATGGTAATGGGCGAAAGGTTGATTTTCGTAATACAGTTATCATCATGACCTCTAACACGGGAACGCGCCAACTGAAAGATTTTGGTCAGGGAATTGGTTTCACGGCTACTCGTCTGAATGGGGTGAATATGACCGCGTCAGATAAGGAATATGCGCGTAGTATTATTCAGAAGAGCCTGAGCAAGCAGTTCGCACCAGAGTTTCTCAATCGCTTAGACGAGATTATCACGTTTGACCAATTAGATTTGGAAGCTATTAAAAAGATAATCGATATTGAGCTAAGGGGATTGTTACAGCGGATGCAGGAATTAGGCCATCCGCTACATATCACAGAGGCTGCCAAAGATTTCGTGGCAACGAAAGGATATGATGTGCAGTTTGGCGCTCGTCCCTTGAAGCGTGCCATCCAAACTTACATTGAGGATGTTGTGAGTGAACAGATTCTGTCAGGCAATTTGGATGATGGCGATGCTATCACAATTCATAAAAATCCTGATAAGGATACGCTCACTGCCGAAATCCAGAAAGAATCATCGTCAGGGATTTGACATGTTTCATTAGAAAATGCAGAATACCATGGTATGTTTCTTTATTTTTATGCGTTTAATCCATGTTTTTGTGGTTGTACCACTTTTTCACTTGATTTGCACCAGTCAGTAGAGATAGATGGCTTTTTTAGAGAATATTTTGCTAATTTTGCATGCTGTGAAAAGCAGAACGCAACCGCGGCCACCCCATCTGCGGGCTTCATTGCTTTGAATAAAAATATTTTTGACGAATGACAAGAAAACATAAGCCATTGCCACTGTTGCAAGACGTGGTCATTGAGGCTGTTGCAGCCGAAGGAAAGAGTTTGTTCCATGTCGACGAGCGCGTAGTGTTCGTTCCGTTCTGTGTGCCAGGTGACGTGGTCGATGTTCAGATTACCCGCAAAAAACACAACTATATGGAAGGCGTTGTTGTGCAGTTCAATGCTTACAGCGACGTGCGCGCAGTGCCTACTTGTCAGCATTTTGGTGTTTGTGGCGGGTGCAAATGGCAGAATCTGCCCTACGAGGCTCAGTTGGCCGCAAAACAACAGCAAGTTGTCGACCAACTCACGCGCATAGGAAAAGTCGAGCTGCCACTCGTCAGCCCCATTCTGGGCAGCGTGAAAGTTCTGGGTTATCGCAACAAATTAGAGTTTGGCTGCGCTAACAAGCGTTGGTACACGGCAGAAGAGCTCGCAGCCTTGCCACCACGTACTAAGGACGGCTCAGGACATTTGAACGACAGCGCAATAGGCTTTCATATCACGGGCGCATTCGATAAAATCTACCCTATCGAGAAGTGTTGGTTGATGGACGACCTGCAAAACCGCATTCGCAACGAGATTTATCGCTATGCTGTGGCCGCGCAGCTCAGTTTCTATGACATTAAAGCGCAGCATGGCCTGTTGCGCAGCTTGACGATGCGCAATTCTAACACGGGCGAGTTCATGCTATTGGTGCAATTCCACTATGATGCGCCCGATGATGCCGAGCGTGCAGAAAAACTGTTAGAACACGTCGCACAGACGTTCCCCGAGATTAGTAGCTTGCTCTATGTCGACAATCAAAAGGGCAACGACACCTTTGCCGACTTGGATTTAATCACATTTCGAGGCACCGACTTCATCTACGAGACGATGGAGGACTTAAAATTCAAAGTTGGGCCAAAAAGTTTCTATCAAACCAACACCGAGCAGGCATTCCATCTCTATGATGTGGCGCGCCGCTTTGCCGCGCTCACGGGCAGCGAATTAGTCTATGATCTTTACACCGGCACAGGCACGATTGCCAATTTCGTAGCGCGGAAAGCGCAGAAAGTCATCGGAATTGAGTATGTTCCCGAAGCAATTGAAGACGCCAAGGTGAACAGCGCCATTAACCATATCGACAACACACTGTTTTATGCGGGCGACATGAAAAATATCCTGACAGACGACTTTATTGCCGAGCACGGACGTCCTGATGTCATCATCACCGACCCGCCACGTGCTGGCATGCATGCCGACGTGGTGAAAGTTATCCTGAACGTCGCGCCGCAGCGAATAGTCTACGTGAGTTGCAATCCAGCCACGCAGGCACGCGATTTACAACTGCTGGATGCGCAGTATCGGGTGGTGCAGGTGCAGCCCGTCGACATGTTTCCGCATACACCGCATGTGGAGAACGTGGTACTCTTAGAAAAAAAGTAATTCATAACATATCTTTCACTAATTCATGAACGCATGAAGACAAAAAATATCCTGGCGAGCATGTTACTGCTCGCTACACTGTCGGCACAGGCCGAAACACCCGAGTGGGTGAAGAGTATTAAGCTGTCAGGCTATGGCATGACACAGTACCAGTATTCTAATCAGCAGAACGCGAAAGACAACACCTTTAACTTGCGGTTACTGCGCTTGTCATTGGAAGGTCGCGTGAGTAACGACTTTTACTGGAAGGCGCAGATGCAAATCAATGGCAATACCTCGACGTTGGGCAGCAGCCCACGCTTGGTCGACCTCTTTGCCGAGTGGCAAAAGTATGATTTTGCCCGCGTCAAGGTGGGGCAGTTTAAGCGTCCGTTCACTTTCGACAACCCCCTGCATCCTATCGACCAGGGTTTCATGAGCGTTGGTCAGGCGGTGCTGAAACTCGCAGGGTTTAGCGACCGCAGCGGTGAGCAGCCCAGTAACGGCCGCGACATTGGTCTGCAATTGCAAGGCGATGTGCTTCCCAATGCCGAAGGTCGCAAGTTGCTGCACTATCAGGTGGGAATCTTCAACGGACAAGGCATAAACACCAAGGATGTTGACCAGCGCAAAGACGTGATTGGTGGTATTTGGGTAATGCCTGTCAAAGGTCTGCGCGTAGGTGTGTTTGGCTGGGAAGGTTCTGTCGCGCGCCGAGGAACATGGAACGATGCAGCTGGTGCTCACAGTGGCGTGCGGTCATTGCCCAAACATCGCTATGCGCTGAGCGGTGAATACAAGGTAAACGACTGGACGGTGCGTTCCGAGTATGTTCACTCCACGGGAAAGGCCTTTTCGACCGCGATTACGAACACTAATGCGCAAGATCCCAACTTTAAGAACAATAACATCAGTGCACTGGGTGATAAAGCCGATGGACTCTATGGTTTGGTGATAGCACCGGTAGTGAAAAACAAATTTCACCTGAAGGCACGCTATGATCTCTATCGTGCCAATGCAAAATGGAATCATGCGCGCACACAATATGAGGTGGGCGCCGATTATTTGTTCCATAAGAACGTGCAACTCAATGTGGAATATGCTCGCGTGAACGATCGGAGCTTGTCAAAGCACAATTTTAACCTCGTTGACGTGGAACTTGACTTTCGCTTCTAAGGTTCTCTGCAGAATCTTTGAGCTGGAGCGCATTGCTGCTGGCAATGTGTTCCCGCTCAGTGTTTTTTTGCCTATTCCCAATACGTGACTCGTCAGGCACCGCCGGGCAGCACAAGTTGGAGGAGAATTTTTGTCAGAAAAATGTTGTGTTGCGTTTTCATTGTGTTAGCATTTGAGCGGAATACGGGAGTCGAACCCGCCTTTCAAGCTTGGGAAGCTCGCGCACTACCGATGTGCTAATTCCGCTTTTAGAGCCGATACTCGGACTCGAACCGAGGACCTATTCATTACGAATGAATTGCTCTACCAACTGAGCCATATCGGCGGACATGAACATCTGCGCTTGCAAATGCGTTGCAAAGGTATATTTTTTTTTTAGACGTGCCAAATTTATTGGCGCTTTTCTTTTACATAAATTTTTTTGAAGATTTGATGCAGTTTCTCCCGTTGTTCGATGATGTTTTGTATTTTTTTGAGGTTTTCTGCATTTGAACTCCCCGGTATCCAGCTGTGAATATAGCCGCGAGCAGAATATTTTTCATTCATGTGCTGAACAAAGCGTGTCCACTGCTGTTCCTCGTCTAAGTTGGGGTAATTCTCTAAGCCGTACTGAATGGCACGGGTGAAAACGACGCTGGGATCAAGATCTTTGTCGGCTTCTGCTACGATTTTGCCGTAAATCGAGCGTGGCGCGCGGCTTGCACTGGCGCGATGGTCCTCGACAGCTTCTTTCATGATTTTTATCTGCTCGGTACTGAACCATTTCTTCAAGCGCGAGTCAGCATTCAGGATGCGCCCGCTTGTAAGATGGTGAACCGCGCGAGGACCGCTCATGCCTAAGTCGTGATAGGCTGCGATGACATAAGCCATGTCAACGTTTGCGCCAATTTGGTTGGCTAAAGTGATGGACGCCTTGATGACACGGCTGACATGCTGCAATCCGTGACTTTTCCCAAAGGAGTTGTAGCGGGGAAGAATGTTTGTCTCAATAAACTGAATGAGTTCTAAGTTGGGCTGTTGCATCCTGAGAAGTTCTTTATAGGAGTAGTGCAAAAACGGACAGTGCGCCAAAAATAAAGATGTTGCGCGCGGTTAAATTTAAGATTTTATTCAATTCCCGACCTTGACGCAGCTGAATCATCTTTTCGTAAGCATAAAAATGTGCGAGTAAATACAAAATGAGGAGCATCGAGCCGATTTTGCTTTTGTTCTGTGCATAAACGACGTAGAACAGCAAAAGTTCTCCGATGATTCCGGCAAGCAAATATAATCTTGCGCCCCACCGTTCGCCGACACGCACAATGAGGGTGATTTTTCCGCTTTTCCGGTCGTTATCTCGGTCTCTGTAGTTGTTCACGATGAGTAACGTGTCGATAACGAGGCCGCACGCGAGTGCCAGCAGAATAACCTCTAAAGGAAAGGCTTGCAATGCTGGTGGCACAGCAACATAGTAGGTGAGACAGACTGGCGTGAGGCCAAAGAAGAGAATCACGAGGAGATCTCCTAAGCCCCAATAAGAAAGTTTCGTTGTATAGAGAAAACAAAACAGGATGCAGGCCAATCCGGCAAAAATCAGCTTGTAACCCCCGTAGACAATCAGTGGTAGCCCTGTTATAGCGGCAATAATGGTGCAGATGATGATGGCTCTCCTCATGGCTGCAAGCGTAATCCATCCTTCAGAGCATGCGCGCTTCGGTCCCAACCGCTCTTCGGGCTTGTCGTTTCCTTTCAGGCAGTCGAAGTAGTCATTAATGAAGTTTGCATCAATCTGCATGATGATAGCAAATGCGAAACAGAGCAGAACAGGAAGTTTTTGGAACTGTTCAATGCTGGTTTGACTAAAAGCGTACGCTGCCCCCAAAGCTACAGGGACGATTGCGCTGATAAGGGTCTTGGGGCGCATGGCCAAGTACCAAGCACGGAAGGAATTGGTTGTGACTGCGGAGTTTTGCATCGTTAATTGAAGAAATTCCAACTGAGCCCTATTCTTAAGATGCGTTCATTGAGCGCATAATGTGGTGTGAGGAAATAATCCTTGTTACCCATACCTGCATTGATGTGACTCATCATGATGAAGAACCGAGCATGTTTGAGAAAGAAGTTGGCATAGACATTCACTATGGGATAATTGCCTACCTGTACGCGGCTGTCACCACCCGACGTGTTGGTATTTACTTGCACGGCATATTGCCCGATGTTTGGAACATAATCAGGAGCATAATAGCGGGTAAAATAGCGAATATCGGCACCGAAATCGCAATGCAACACCCGCGCAATCTTAAAACGCAAGTAGACATTGCTATAAAAATTGAAATCGGGCAGTGGGAGAGCGGTTACATTGCTTGATTTCTGATAAGTGAGCCTATTCTCCCAATTCAACGGTCCAACTGTGAAGTCTTGGGTTAGAGCCGCTGTGAAAAGGCTGATGCCTCCGGCGTGTTGCGCCACGTCAAATGCATGATTAACCCGATTACCGCTACTCACGGTATATGCTGAAGTGAAATACGTATGATTCTTGATATTATCAAAAGCGATGCGTAATGTCGTGCGTGTCTTTTGATAGGACAAACTACCTTCTAAGCGGCTATGCAGCATTTTCGACAGGCTATTGTTATCCCACCAGGCATGTCGCCCATGAAAATGCCGATAATAGAATGTTGGATTTAAGCGATGGAAGAAACCGGTTGCAGCCAAGCTGAGTGTATCGCCGAAAAGCTTAAAATTCAGGTCGGCAGTAGCATCTACCTTTAGTTGCCCCGCATCAACTCCCGTCAGCCAAGTCTCTGCCAAGACTTGATAATGAAAAACACTGCCTTGCTGCTTGCTTAACGCTGCACCAATGCTCAGATTGTGCTCGTTATAGGTTTTATAATCCGTAACATCGGGCAGTGTAACATGTCGGAAGTCAGATGTGGCAAAGGCTTTCAGTCCAGACTTTGCCCACTTGTTAAATCCCTCTAAGAGCGAGATTGCAAACGTATTTTTTAGCTCGTAAAACCTCGTTTTATCGTAAATATCAGCGTTGCCATAAGACGGAACAATCGTATAGGTGTTCGCGTAGAAGTTAGCAGGCGTTTCGTAGGCTTGGTAAATGCGGCGATAGTTGTCGAAACTTAGGGTGTGGATGAAACTCGTGACAGGAACAAACACCGTTTTCACCCATGCCGTATCTTGCTGCGCTTTCTTCTCTGCTTGCAGCAAACTGTCGGCAGTAGTTTTATCCATTACCATGCGTTGTGCAGACTTCTTTCCGTCAACAGGTTCGGTCCCGGCAATCTTTGCATCTTCAGGTCGACCGGCAGTCATGATGGTTTTATCTTGCCTTGATTTTCCGGTTTTATCTTTATCTTTCGCTTCTTCGTTTTCCTTTTTCGATGCCATTGCAAACTTTTTCGCCTTGATTTCCTCCTCGGTCATAGGTTCTTTTTTATGAAATCCTACGTTATAGCGCTGTGTGAAAAAGACATGCTGATTATCATTTCTGTTCCAGTTGCGTGTGAGGGCTGTAGGAATCTCGTCTGTGCTATAGCTCTCATTAAAACTCTCGGGATGCTTGATGTAATCGTCGTTTGTAATGCCACCATTCTCGGCCACCTTCTGGTGATAAGTGGAAAGCAACAGATGGGCTTGATATTGGTCGCCTAAGTAGGAGCCGTACATGGTGTAATTAAAATGTGCCGTGCTTTGGTTTTGATAGTATCCGCGCCCATACAGATAATCAAATATGAACCCCACACCGAGCCGTTTGCCCGCGTTTACTGCAAATTTTGCCGTGAGATGGTCTTCACCATTGTTGCGATTACCTGCATTGTTATAACTCAGATTGGTAATGGGAGAGAGCGTATTGGTGAAAAGGAATTGCGAAACGGGCGTGATGACAAAGTCATAGGGCTGTGTGAAAATGAATTGTTGCGCTGGTTGCCTGTCGATGAAAATGCGATTTAAGCGTGGCGCACCTAAGTTCCCCGTGGTGTTATATTGCCCGTAGAGACCCGTAGTGAAAATGGTGTTCATGTACATGTAGGACAAGGTATCGGGTACAGCGGCCTTCCTATCGCCAAATCGCGAATCAATCGTCCACACTTTGAGTCCCATCGGAATCTCATGATGTGCGTTGGTTGAATCTTTTTTAGCTAAATTATTGCGTTGGGTGATGTTGCCCATCTCGTCAATCTGATTAAATCCATCATCAAATTGAGCGAAACCTTGCAGGGCAGGCAATAAGAAAGCGGTGGCTACGAGAATTTTCTTCATGAACGAAACATTCGAATGGCTACTTCGGCAAACTTTATCACCACAGCGACAATCAGGATGATGGTTGCGATGATGTGCTGCTCACTTTGCAAATAAAGGACTACGCCCACCACTGCCAAGGCCATAAACACCAGATTTAAAATGTTTCTTACCTTCAACATCGAAGGACCACCTTCGCCCAAGCGTTTGAGTCGGTGATGTGGTTTCACTGCATATTCGGGCTTATTTTTTCCCGTGTTGTATTCTTGTTCCATCATTATTTTAAATTTGTTTGAAGTGTTTTGAATATTTCATTTACCCGGTCAATCGTTTTCTTTCTGAATTTCCCGTTTGTTTTAAACAGCTTTGTGCGCTTTTTATTCAGTGCCACGCTATCAGAAATCAGTTCCTCAGCCGATGCTTTAAATCCCGACGAGCGATTTTCCTCATACGCATAGCTGATGCGGCAAAGCGTCAATGCTATCGCGTTGTCTTCGCAGTGTGCAATCAACGTGTAGTCAAATTTCGTGCGATCCAACGACAGCAGACTGCTGTTGAACACAAGCCATTCGCAATATTTCCCCACAATCGTGTGCTCATGCTCGTTCACCAGCACGATGCGGCTTCCCGTAGCTTGGTGCTCATCGTGCGTCTGTGCCGTTAATAACGAATAGGTTTTCTGATAGATTTCGGCAGCTGTCATTCCCGGTAGGGCAAAGCGTTCGTTGAAAACCACCTTTCCGTTTACCTCGGGTACCGCACCCGCCAAGTAAGCCTCGTCTTCGTTTACTTTTTGGGTTGATGGTGTTTTGCTTTCCTTCGTCTTAGTTGGTGTCTCTACAGGAATCGTCCATCCCTTCGCTGCCTTGCACTGTTCTTGTGCTGCCTGCTCGGCTTTTCTCGCCGCCTCCAAGGCTTCTTCTGCTGCGCGTTGTGCCTTTTCAGCAGCCGCTTTCGCTTCAGCCGCTTTTCGTGCTGCCTCGGCTTTTAATACTTCGATATTGTTTTTTTGCATGATTGTGTCGGTTTGTGCCGGCATAGCCAATGGCATCAAAAAAACTATCGTGAGTAGAAATATTCTCATTTCGTGGGGAATTAAAATTTTATTTTCGCAAAGGTAATAAAAAAGGAGGAGTGCGGGGGCAAACGGCAGTGGCGACAACCCAAACTTAACGATAATTAATAGATAGCATTCCACTTACTCTCTGTTCCTGTGGAAATCACGTGTTACGGCGCGTCCGAAGCCTTATTGCATGGATGTAAAGCGTGTTCTGACGCGTCTGAAAGGGTTGTTTTCGAAATTAGATGACCATTCGGAGGGCAGAATGACCGTTACATCGTTGCAGCAACTGATTCGGTGGGGTTGAAAGGGCGTTTTTGAGATTTTCCGTTGTTCCACCATGGCTGAACACTTGTTTTTGAGCATTTCGGCCTGCAAGCCCGAGGTTGTGCCATGAAAATAAAAAAAACGAGGATAGCGGCCGGTGGCAAACTATCCTCGTTATACTGATTGGGCGGCAGTGCACTGCTTCTAAAGCAGCCCGATGCATGCCCCATTCACTTCGTGTTATTTCTTTTCGGGAGCTTTATCTATCAAATCCATAAACTGATCGAGTTTTGGCGTGATGATGATTTGCGTGCGGCGGTTGCGCTGTTTGCCCACCTCGGTGGCATTCGTTGCAACGGGATTATACTCGCCACGCCCGCCAACGGTGAGCCGTTTGGGGTCTACACCATAGTGGGTTTGCAGGAATTGCACCACAGAAGAGGCGCGCAAAGCCGAGAGATCCCAGTTGTTGCGGATGTTTTTCATTGCGGGAGCGCTTGCGTTTACAGGCACATTGTCCGTGTTACCCTCAATGAGCACGTCGTAATCTTTATAGTCGGTGATGATTTTTGCAATCTTGCTCAGCGTCTCTGCCGCCCGGTCATTCACCTCGTAGCTGGCCGTTTTGTAGAGCATATTGTCGGCCAACGAGATGTAAACCACACCTTTCAGCACCTGCACGTCGACCTCTTTCATCTCCTCACGGCTCAACGAGCGTGTGAGCTTGTTGGTGAGTGCCATGTTGAGCGAGTCGCTTTTGCTTTTCACTTCAACCAAGTGGCGGATATATTGGTTGCTCTCATTAATCTGATCGACCAATTTCGAAATATTGATGTTGTTGGTGTTGGCGCTCGAGAGGCTCTTGTTGAGCGATTGCTGCAAGGCTGCATAGTCGCGTTTTTGCTGGCGCAACTGCTCCTCTAAGCTGGCAACACGTGTTTTGCTGGCGGCTAATTGCTCGCGTGCCTGCTGATAATTAGCCGTGAGTTCGCGATTTTCATTCTGACAATTCTCTAAATCCTTTTTGCTGGCGCAGCTGCTCAACAGCAGTGCTCCGGTAGCAAATGTGAGTAGGAATACACTTTTCTTCATATACTTTTCCTTTCGTTGGTATGCAAAATTTTAATGTTGCAAATATAATAGATAGCCGTCAGATGGCGAAATAAGCCCTTGGGGTTTTGCGATATTTAACGCACTTTACAACCTTTTGAAGCCTTTTTGAGCGGTAGAATGGTGCGTCTGCGTCTCAATTTAATCTATGAATCGGCGGACGATGTTTCCATATTCATCAATGCGCCTGTCGCGTAAGAACGGCCACCAGCGCCTAACTTGCTCGCTGTGTTGCAAATCGACGGGCACAATCACGTTCTCTTCATCGCTGTTGCTGGCACGATAGAGGAGCTCGCCTTGCGGACCTGCTACAAAACTGCTGCCCCAAAACCGTATGCCTTGTGTGTTTCCGCTGGGGTCGGGCTCTAATCCCACTCGATTAACGGCTACCACAGGCAGTCCATTTGCTACGGCGTGGCCGCGCATGACGGTTGTCCATGCCTCGCGCTGGCGTTCTTGTTCGTCGGGCGTATCACTGCTTTCATAACCAATGGCCGTGGGATAGATGAGCAATTCGGCTCCCTGCAAGGCCATGAGGCGGGCGGCTTCAGGGTACCATTGATCCCAACAAACCAGCACACCCAATTTGCCTACGCTTGTTGTTATGGGATGAAAACCTAAATCTCCGGGAGTGAAATAGAACTTTTCGTAATAAGCGGGGTCGTCGGGAATATGCATCTTGCGATATTTTCCAGCAATGGTTCCGTCGGATTCTATCACTACTGCGGTGTTGTGGTAGAGGCCAGGCGCCCGCTTTTCAAACAGTGACGTGACGATGACCACCCCAAACTGTTTAGCCAACTGGCCATAAAACTGTGTTGATGGACCGGGGATAGACTCTGCCCAATCGAAGTTGTTCACGTCTTCTACTTGGCAAAAATAGAGCGAGTTGTGCAGTTCTTGCAACACGATGAGTTGTGCACCCTGTTTCGCTAAATCGGCGATGCCCTTGGATAGCCGTTGCATGTTGTCTTCGGGCACCGCCGTGTTCTGTTGTTGTAAAAAACCTATTTTAATTTCTTTCATGTGCTTATTTTGGAAATTGCATTGTTAAACAGTGTAGTGAGCCGTGTTGACGGATGACCGTACGGGCATCGATACCGATAATTTCTCTGTCGGGAAAAGCCTTTTGAAGTTGTGCCATTGCTTTTGTATCGTTAGCCGGTTGTGCATAGGTGGGGCAGAGAATGGCACCATTGAGAATGACAAAATTTGCATACGTGGCAGGCAATCGCTCGCCATCGACAATGATAGCGTCGGGGAAGGGGAGGGGAATGAGCCGATAGGGTGCTCCCTTGCGCGTGCGCAGTTGTTTCAACTCTTCTTCCATAGCTTTGAAATCTTCATATTGTTCGTCTGTCTTATCTTCGCAAGCTGCGTACAATAGCGTGTTGTTGGGTGCCATTCGCACAATCGTATCGATGTGCCCGTCGGTGTCATCACCAAGGAGACGACCATGATTGAGCCAAAGAATTCGGTCAGCATGCAGCATATTTTTGAGTCTCAGTTCAATTTCTTCCTGTGTCAGTGGTTGGTTGCGATGTGGTGCGAGCAGGCAAAAAGAGGTCGTGAGAATGGTCCCTTTGCCATCACTCTCAATGCTTCCGCCTTCCAATACAAAATCGTTATGATCTTCGACTACGCCCGAAAAGGCTTGCTGTTCGGCCATTTTCTTGGTAATGGCATTGTCCTTTTGCCATGCAAACTTCTCGCCCCAGCCATTGAATTTGAAATCCAAATATTTAAATTCTTCTCCGCATTTCAGCGTTAGCGCAGCATGATCGCGTGCCCAAGTGTCGTTCGTCTCCATGTCGAAATAACGCACTCGCTGGCATTGTTCCACGGTTAAGCGCTGCGCAAGTAACTGGCCGACGACCTGCTTTTGGGGCGTGACAATCCACAAGTCTTGCTGTTTTGTAATGGCATCTGCCATCGCAATGTAAACCGCTGTTATTTCATCTAAACAATCTTTCCAGTCGGTGTTTTGATGGGGCCATGTCAACATCAGGGCTTGCTGTGGTTCACTCTCTGCCGGGAGTCTATAATCGTTGTGGCGTAATTCCATACATTTTGTTGATTAAAGTGTGCTGAATGGTTGTGCAATATCGTGCAAATTATCGCCTGAAATCGCACATGTTTTGCGCACAAAATTAGCTATTTTTTCTGAATTGTTCAGATTTTAAGGTAAAAATCCCTACCTTTGTCCCACTAATGTAGATGCGAGATGTTAGAAATTAAAGACGGGGAATTAAGTGGAGTCTTATCTTCAACCCTTACATCGCCAATAAACTTCAAGCTCAATGCGGGTGACTCTTTGTGCATTTATGCCTGGGAACAGTCCCTCGGGCAAGCACTTGTAGACACGGTTGTTGGATTGCGTCCTTTGAAAAAAGGATATTTCACGATGGATGGAGATTTGATTGACGCACAGTCCGTTGCCTATTTTCGCCAAAAGTTTGCTTTTGTGCCTCGCCAACTTGATTTTCCATTGGAAACAGTTGATGAATTATTGGATTACATGTTGTCGGTGGATCATCGCCTGACATGTGAACAAATTAAGGCGGAATGGTTGAGATTTGGTTTTGAAGACAGCCTTTTTAAAAAGCCATTAGATGAGTTGGGGCGCAACGTTTTACAAACATTACTGATTATAAACGCAGTGTTATTGGAGCGCACTTACATGATATTGGATTTGCGAGATGATGTGCTATTGCCGGGCCAGATATTAAACTATTTGCAAGGCTATTTGCATTCAGGCGGCGCAATCATCATGGCCTCAAACCATGAGAGCATGAAAAATTTCTGTACGTGCACGTTATCAAGCCCTATTGGCACCACATCAATCCTCCATCATTTTGAATAATATGTTTTTATCTTGGTTTCTTTTGCTTTTGCTATTCAGTGTTCCTGTTGTAATTGCGGCTCTGTTTCGTCTTCGCTTGCAACGGAAATATTTTCTGGCAGTTGGGAAAATGGCCATTAGCATGTTGGCAGCTTGGCTACTGCTTGGTTTCCTGATACAACAAGATGCTGTCGTTTTGAATCTCATTTGCCTATTGGTTGTTGTCGCCTTGGCATCGTTCATGGTTGTCCATCGGGCCCGGTGGAAAGTGAAATATCATTTTGTTCCTGTGTTGATTGCTACATTATGTGTGTCGATTTTGGTCAGCATGGTGGCAGTATGTGCCGTGTCACCCATGGGAGATTTGCTTAGTGCACGCTATTTTTTGCCTATGCTTGGGTTCTGCGTGGGAGGTATTCTTGAGAGCAATGGCAAAGCTTTAGATACTTATTATATGGGGCTTTACCATCACCATGCACTTTATGACTATTTGTTGGGCAACGGTGTTTCTCACCCACGAGCAGTTCATTTTTTCATGAAGCGCGCCATAACCCGTTCACTCTTGCCTTCAATCAGGCGCATGTCTTACATAGCTGTGAGCACGACTCCCATGGTGTTGTGGACGATGTTGTTGGCTGGTGCAAGCGTCTATGATGCCGTATTTGTGCAACTTATTGCTATTGCGACGATGCTTGCAGCGGCTCCTTTAGCACTTATTTTCAGCTTGTTCTTGACTCGGCGTTATGCTTTTGATGCGTATGGACGTCTACTTCCTAAGGAAAAAATCGTAAAAGACGAGGAAGTGGCGTAACTGAATGATTAATAAAAAAAGTTAAACCGTAATGAGGTTATGGCTGAAAGCGTAGCAAAATAGCTACCTTTGCCACTCAATTTTATGCATAGCATGACAATTAAGGAAGTGATTTGTGCCCTTGAGCGATTTGCACCTCTGCCCTTGCAAGCCGACTATGATAATGCAGGCTTGCAAGTTGGATTAACAGAAGTGGAAGTTTCAGGGGCTTTATTGTGTCTTGACGTGACGCCTGCAATCATAGATGAGGCCGTTGAGAAGCAGTGTAATCTTGTGGTTGCACATCATCCTTTGATTTTTCACAAACTGAAGCGGATTGCCGATGAGAATGAAGTGCAGTGTGTTGTGCGCAAAGCTATCGAACAACATGTTGTGGTTTATGCAATGCACACCAATATTGACAGTGCGCGTGGTGGCGTGAATTTTAAGATTGCCGAGAAGTTAGGGCTAACACAAACGCAATTCTTTGGGCATCAACAAACCGTTGATGGTGTGGATGGAGGCGATGGCATTATAGGTGAATACCCAATGCCCTTAGCTGCAGACGATTTCGTTTTGCAACTTAAAAGGCAATTCGATGTAGAATGTGTGCAATGCAATGCGCTTTTACGTCGTCCCATTCAGCGTGTTGCTGTTTGCGGTGGTGCAGGTTCCTTTTTGTTAGAACAAGCGTGGAAATGTGGTGCCGATGCCTTTATTACGGGCGAAATGCACTATCATGAATATTTTGGTTACGACCAAAAACTGCAAATCGCTGTCATCGGTCACTATCAAAGCGAGCAATATACGACAGAAATATTTCAAACAATCATAACGGAGCAGTGTCGTGGTGTGCGATGTGTTCAAAGCGCTATTAACACTAATCCTATTATTTATTTATAAAAGATATGGCAAAGAAAGAAGCAGCTGACTTGTCAGTAGAAGAGAAATTGAAGACACTCTATCAATTGCAAACAACATTGAGTGGCATTGATGAAAAGAAGGCTTTACGCGGAGAGTTGCCCTTGGAGGTTCAAGATTTGGAAGATGAGCTCGAGGGTTTGAATATTCGTGTGGATAAAATCAAGCACGATATTGCCGATGCAGAAGATGCCATTCATGGCAATCAGCAGCTCATTCAAGAGGCGCAAAAGAGCGTAGAGCGCTATCAACATCAGCTCGACGAGGTGAAGAACAACCGAGAATATGACACGCTGACGAAAGAAATCGAATATCAATCGTTGGAGATTGAGTTGGCCAATAAGAAGATTAAAGAGGCTGCCATGGCGATTGACGAGCGCAAACGCGACTTGGAAATGGCACAGCAAACGATTTCAGAGCGGCAGATTGACTTGGATGAGAAGCGCGAAGAGTTAGATGAGATTATGCAGGAGACGCGTGAGGAAGAGGATAAGCTTAAGGCACGTGCAAAAGAACTTGAGCTGAAAATCGAACCGCGTTTGCTGACAAGTTTTAAGCGCATCCGCAAGAATGCACGCAACGGATTGGGCATTGTCTATGTGCAACGTGACGCGTGTGGTGGCTGCTTCAATAAGATTCCGCCTCAGCGTCAGTTAGACATCCGCATGCACAAAAAGATTATCGTATGCGAATATTGTGGTCGTATCTTGGTCGATCCCGAGTTAGCGGGTGTAACAATTAGCCCTGCAGCTACGGAAGAGAAGCCCAAGCACGCTAAACGCACAACACGAAAGAAGAAAGACGCACCCGCCGAAGATTAATCTTGTGGCAGTAATCGTCGATGAAGTGTGAAGAGGGGATATATCAACTTGTGACAGCAGCTATCTTGTGTGTCCACTGAAAAATGGGTATCCACGAGGCCTTGACACTTGCTCAGCAGGTTGATATAACCTTTTCGACTTACTTAAACCTTGTTCATCACATGACGTTAATTCAAGAAGATGTCAAAATATAATATTACAGAAAAGAAAAATAAAGTTCAGGCTAACCCTGTGTTGATGCGTGCCGTAGTGAAAGATGAGTTAGAGAAGGGCATCTATCAATGCATTGTGGTTGAGAAAAAATATAAGGAACCGGGTTATAACCTCAAACGTTTGGCGCTCGATTTAGGTACCAATACGCGTTATATCTCGGCAGTATGTTCCGAACGATTCCACACCAACTATTGCAGTTTGGTGAATGCAGAGCGCATTCGCGAGGCAAAAGTCTTGCTAACCACCGAAGACTATGCGGGCTGCACAGCCGAAGAAATTGGCGAGCTGGTGGGATTCAACAATCGGCAGAGCTTTTACGGTGCGTTTTTCAGACATGAAAAAACCACACCCGCACAATATCGGAAGGACAATAAGCCCGCCCAAACCTCAAAAAAGGCGTGATGCCGGTGTTTTCGTGCCTTCATTTCGCAAGTGAAGCACGCCTGTTGCTTTTCAATCCTGCTTTTTAACGCATGAATAAGATTAAAAAAATTGTACTCACCGGTGGACCGTGTGCAGGCAAGACCACTGCTTTAGTGAAAGTGATAGAGCATTTCTCGAGCTTGGGTTATAAGGTGTTCACCATCCCCGAAGTGCCCACGATGTTCAGCCAATCGGGTATGGACTACTTGACGAAAAACCGTGCCTTGTTTTATGAAGGCGAGAAGGCCACGCTCGAAGTGCAATTAGCTTTGGAAGACAAGTTTCAGCGCATGGCAGAGCAATGCGATGAGCCCACGGTGATTATCTGCGACCGGGGAGCCATGGATATATCGGCCTATATGCAGCCGCAGCTGTGGAAAGACATTACCACGGCGGTGGGAACTTCGACAACCGAACTGCGCGATCATCGCTATGATGCCGTGCTCCATTTGGTTTCGGCGGCCGATGGTGCCGAGAAATACTACACCACGGCCAACAACAGACAGCGCACAGAGGGGCTTGAGATGGCGCGCGAGGTGGATAAGAAGGTGATTAATGCCTGGACGGGGCATCCCCATCTGCGCGTAATCAACAACCACGAGGACTTCAACAACAAGCTGCATCGTGTGCTGAAAGAAATTTCGAGCGTCTTGGGCATTCCGCAACCCATTGTCGAGGAGCGGAAATATGTGGTTGAGTTGGTGGGCGAAATTCCCCATTGCATTGAGAGCGAAATCACCCAAACCTATCTCGTTGCCGAGCCGGGCTGCGAGGTTCGTCTGCGCCGACGAGCGTGGCAGGGGAAGAATGTCTATGTGCACACCACGAAGAAAAATCTGGCTAATGGCGAAGAGTTGGTGACCGAGCGGCAGATTCGCAGCAATCTCTATCAATCGTTGTTACAGCAGGCCGATCCTTATCGGCAGGAGATTCAAAAGACGCGCAAGAGTTTCATTTGGAAAGGACAATATTTTGAATTAGACAATTTTCAGCGTCCCGTCAGCGGCTTGATGATTTTAGAGACGAAAGGTATTACCGAACAAGAGGCCGTGAACTTTCCACCATTCATCAAGGTGGTGAAAGATGTGACGGGCGATGCGCACTACTACAACTATAATATTGCCTTGAAAGGGTAGCATTCCATGTGGAATTTTTGACGCCCGAGGTCGATGGTCAAGAATTCCATGTGGAATTTTTGACGCCCGAGGTCGATGGTCAAGAATTCCCTGTGGAAATTTTGACGCCTGAGGTCGATCGTCAAGAATTCCATGTGGAAATGTTGACGCTCGAGGTCGATTGTCAAGAATTCCATGTGGAAACTTTGACGCGCGAGGTCGATCGTCAAGAATTCCCTGTGGAAATTTTGACGCCCGAGGTCGATCGTCAAGAATTCCCTGTGGAAACTTTGACGCCCGAGGTCGATCGTCAAGAATTCCCTGTGGAAATGTTGACGCCCGAGGTCGATCGTCAAGAATTCCCTGTGGAAACTTTGACGCCTGAGGTCGATTGTCAAGAATTCCATGTGGAAATGTTGACGCCCGAGGTCGATTGTCAGGAATTCCCTGTGGAAACTTTGACGCCCGAGGTCGATGGTCAAGAATTCCCTGTGGAAATGTTGACACCCGAGGTCAGTTATCAAGAATTCCATGTGGAATTTTTGACGCCAGAGGTCGATGGTCAAAGTCGGTGAAGTGGATGGCGCGATTTAAACCCATTTGAATGGGCCCGATGATTTCGCAATCGGGATTTAAAGCCTGCAACAGTTTGTAGCTGCAATTAGCACTGCTCATGTTGGGGAATACCAACGTGTTGACCTCTTTGCCTTTCAGTCGACTGAAAGGGAACTTGTCGTCGCGCAGCGTTTTGTCAAGCGCGAAGTTCACTTGCATCTCACCATCGATGGCCAAATCGGGGAACTCGTTTTGCATCTGTTCCACCGCCCGGTGCACTCTCGTGGGGCTACCCGCCTCGTCGGAGCCGAAGTTCGAATAGCTGATCATGGCTATCACGGGCTCTTCGTTGAAGAATTCCACAGTTTGCTTGCTCAGTTTGGCAATATCGGTGAGCACCTCGGCATCGGGATGACGATTGATGAGCGTGTCGGCCACATAATAGACACCTTTCTTGGTGTTCAAAATGTGCATCGTGGCAAAGGTGTTGTAACCATCTTTGATGCCAATCACCTCTTTGGCCACTTTAATCGTGTTGCTGTATTTGGTGTAGAGGCCCGTAATGAAGGCGTCGGCATAACCGTTTTCAACTAAGCTCATACCGAAATAATTGCGTTCATACATCTTATCATAAGCCTCTTCAAAGGTGTATCCTTGCCGTGCACGTCGCTCGGCCAATTGCTTGGCAAAAGTGGCACGACGCCCTTGTTCCTGGTCGGCGCGCATGTCGATAATCTCTACTCCCGTAAGATCCAACTTCAAACGGGCGGCCAAACGATTGAGTCGATCGGGATTACCCAACAGAATAGGCTCGCAAATGCCTTCTTGCTTGGCTTGCACCGCAGCTTTCATCATGGTGGCGTGTCCGCCTTCTGCAAACACCACACGTTGCGGATGTAGGCGCGCCGTATCGTGGAGCTTGCGTGTGAGAGCCGTTTCTTGTCCCAATAGCTGACGCAAATTCTGCTTGTAAGCCTCCCAATCGGTGATGGTAGTGCGTGCCACGCCACTCTCGATAGCGGCTTTGGCCACGGCCGCACTCACCTCGGTAATCAAGCGAGGATCGACAGGCTTGGGGATGAAATATTTCGGTCCGAAGGTGAGATCGGTCACACGATACACCTCATTCACCACGTCAGGAACAGGCTGTTTGGCCAATTCGGCAATTGCTTTCACGGCAGCCAGCTTCATGGCTTCGTTGATAGCCTTGGCATGCACGTCCAACGCACCGCGGAAAATGTATGGAAAGCCGATGACATTGTTGATTTGGTTGGGGTAGTCGCTGCGCCCCGTGCTCATCAGCACATCGGGACGGCTGGCTAAAGCATCCTCATAAGAAATTTCGGGCACGGGGTTGGCCAAAGCAAACACGATGGGTTTCTCGGCCATGCTGCGCACCATGTCTTGCGTCAATATATTGCCTTTGCTCAAGCCTAAGAACACATCGGCACCTTTTATAGCCTCTTCTAACGTGTGCGCATCGGTGCGATGGGTGGCAAATTGCTTTTTCTGCTCATTCAAGTCCTTGCGCTCGGTGTTGATGACGCCGTGTGAGTCGAGCATCACAATATTTTCGAGTTTCGCACCTAATGCAACGTAAAGCTTTGTACAACTAATGGCTGCAGCCCCTGCACCATTTACAACAATCTTCACATCCTCGATTTTTTTGCCTGCCACTTCAAGTGCATTGAGTAGCCCTGCAGCCGAGATGATAGCCGTTCCATGCTGATCGTCGTGCATCACAGGAATATCTAACGTTTTCTTCAAGCGCTCTTCAATGTAGAAACATTCGGGGGCTTTGATGTCTTCTAAGTTGATACCACCAAAAGTGGGCGCAATCTTTTCCACGGCCTCACAGAATTTTTCGGGGTCTTTCTCGGCCACTTCTATGTCGAAAACGTCTATTCCGCCATAAATCTTGAATAGCAATCCCTTGCCTTCCATCACGGGTTTGCCGCTCATGGCACCAATGTCGCCCAATCCCAACACGGCTGTTCCGTTGCTGATGACTGCCACAAGATTGCCCTTATCGGTATATTTATAGGCGTCGTCGGGAGTGGCTTGTATCTCGAGACAGGGGAAAGCCACACCGGGTGAATAGGCCAAACTCAAGTCGGTTTGTGTACTATAGGGCTTAGTGGGTTTTACTTCAATCTTGCCCGGGCGACCATTTGAATGGTATTCCAGTGCTGCTTCTTTTGTAATCTTTACCATATCTTTAAAAATACTATTGTTTTTATCGTCGTATGCTTATTTGCTGTGTGTGCAAAGTTACTAAAAACGACCTACACCCTAATAGCTTTCTATGTTTTTTTGTAACTTTGCAGCAAAATTATCAGACAATTATTATTTTGTAGTGGCGCATGTATAAGACAAATACACCAACTGAATATCGCGAGCAATTGCGTGGACGCATTTTAGAAACGGCCATGAAAGAGTTTTGTGCACGGGGCATCAAACAAGTGAAAATGGATGACATAGCTCGAAAATTAGGCATTTCAAAGCGCACGCTCTACGAGATTTATGCAAATAAAGAGACCTTGCTTTTTGAGGGGGTTAAGCAGAGGGAAGAGGCTTATGACCACCAAATAAAAAAGTATATGACAGAAGAGGTTGTTACTGTAATCGATGTGATGGCGTTGTATTACAGGTTGCGAATGGATGCAGTGAAGAATTTTAATCCTACATTCTTTTCAGATTTGCACAAGTATCACCGAATACTCGACTATCTAATGCAGTTGCATGCACAGCGTTCCGTGCAGATAAAGGATTTTTTTGATGCTGGCGTGAAGCAAGGATATTTTCGTGCTGATGCCAACATTATGCTGATGTGTGATTTCGAACAAGTTGTGATGCAGTATGTGATGGAGGCAAAATTGTATCAAAAGTATGGTGTGCGGCACGTCTTTCACAATGTGCTTTTGCTCTTCATACGTAGCATCTGCACGGAAAAGGGGATAGCGTTGCTCGAAACAAAAATCAATTTCTTTAAATGAAGATAACATTAATTGGGGCCGGGAATGTGGCTACCCGGTTGGGCTTGGCATTGAAGGCCGCCGGTCATCACATCATTCAAGTGTATAGCCGCACGCAAGCACATGCCAATGCCTTAGCCTCGCAACTGCAAGCGCAGCCCGTCTCTGCATGGGAAGCTATCACCGATGCTGCGAATCTCTATGTTTTTGCGCTTAAAGATAGCGCATTATGCGATGCAATTACTATGGTTTGTGCAGGTAAAATGGATAAGATTTTTGTGCATACAGCAGGAAGCATTGCCATGGATGTATTCAAAGGGCATGCGCAGCATTATGGAGTGCTCTATCCTCTGCAAACGTTTTCGAAGCAAAGACGGGTTGATTTTCGCCGTATACCTTGTTTCTTAGAAGCATCAGATGAAACTACAGCTACAGCACTTCGACAGCTTGCACAAACACTTACTTCGACAATTCACTGGATGAGTTCGTCACAACGCCAAGCCATTCATTTGGCGGCCGTGTTTGCTTGCAATTTTACCAATCATTGTTATGCGTTGGCCGACGAAGTGTTGCAAGCCGAGCAGATTCCATTTTCCATCCTGTTGCCTCTAATCAATGAGACGGCAAGCAAGGTTAACACGCTGACACCGCAAATCGCACAAACCGGACCTGCCGTTCGTTTCGATGAGAATATCATTCACAAGCAGCTCGAACTGCTGCGCCATCGTCCTCGTTTGCAAAAGATTTATGAGCTTATGAGCCAATCTATACACATTGTCGCACAAAATCAAGAAGCGCATGATTAATTATGATTTGTCGAAAATAAAGGCCATCATCTTTGATGTCGATGGCGTGCTTTCGGCCGAGACAATCGTACTTTCGGCCACAGGTGAACCGCTCAGAACCATCAACATCAAAGATGGATATGCCATTCAATTAGCCATCAAGATGGGATTGCGCATTGCAATTCTCACGGGTGGCAACACAGCGGCTGTGAGAAAACGCTATGAAGGCTTAGGTGTTACCGACATGTTCATGGGAGCATCGGTCAAACGAACGGTTTATCATGAGTTTCTCTCCCAGTATCAGCTGAACCATGATGAAGTGATTTATGTGGGCGATGATATTCCTGACTACGAAGTGATGCGCGAGTGTGGTTGCGCTTGCTGTCCGGCCGATGCAGCTACAGATATTAAAGCCATTGCTACCTATGTGAGTCAACGGCGTGGAGGCGAAGGAGTAGGGCGCGATGTCATAGAGCAAGTGTTGCGTGCACAAGGCAAATGGCTCGCTGATGAAAAAGCGTTTGGCTGGTAAAATAGAAGCGTATGGACTATCATTTAATCTTGGCGAGCAATTCGCCTCGCCGACAAGAACTTTTAAAAGGATTAGATTGGCCTTTCGAGGTGCGGGTGAAGGCGGGTATCGATGAGACCTATCCCGACGATTTGCCGGCAGAAGAGGTGCCACTCTATTTGTCGAAATTGAAAGCGAAAGCCTATTGCGCAGAACTACAGCCCGAAGAACTGCTTATCACTGCCGACACGATTGTCGTTGTAGGCAATAAGATTTTGGGGAAGCCTCGAAATGCAGCCGACGCTAAAACCATGCTGGCTTTGCTCAGTGGCCGCACACATCAGGTGGTGACTGGCGTTAGTTTGACTACACAGCACAAACAAGTGGCATTTAAAGTTGTCACTGATGTCACGTTCAAAGCGCTCTCGCAAACAGAAATCAATTATTATGTAGACACCTATAAACCATTCGACAAGGCGGGTGCCTATGGCGTTCAAGAATGGATAGGCTATATTGGTGTCACCGCTTTGAATGGCAGTTATTATAATGTGATGGGGCTTCCCGTGCAACGTGTCTATGAAGAGTTGCAGCGCTTCTAATTTTTTTTCATCCTTTTTCAGATAATCCTATGAACCGCCTCACAAAGATCATCCTCTTAATCGTTTTCCATGGTTTGATGATGGTTGATTTCCATTATTGGAAATTGGCCAAGGAGCATTTGCTTCTCGCCAGTAACATGGCTTCCTCTGATGCTGTCATCACCCCCATGGTAGAAGCCGAAATCAATCGCTTAGGTGTGGTGTTGCTGGTCAACATCACAATGATTGCAGCGTTAGTGGTTTGGCTTTGCTTTGGCCTGCGCAAAAAATAACGCAGGGCAGAGGACTAATCAATAAAATATTCAAACTTTTAATATATCCTTTAAACATTACTTTTATGAAGCAGAACACAAAAAGAAAAGCTTATCTGCTGGGATTATCCCTTGCCATTAGCTGCAGTGCCGGAGCGCAAACATCAATGGGATTGAGTTGCATGGATAGCATTGCCCAGACACTTCCAACAATCATGGTTCGAGGTGCGGCACCCATTGCACAGGTTAAAGGTGCCACCATCTGCTATGATTTGCAACGTCTTCTCCAAGGGCGAGGTGCCGATAATGCTTGGGAGGCTATAAAGTTGTTACCTGGAGTTATTGAAACGAACAGCACCTTACAATTATTGGGGCAAGACGTTTCGTTTGCCATCGATGGACAGGTTTCTTCCTTATCGTTTGAACAAGTGGCACAACAGCTAAAGAGTATGCCAGCAAGTAGCATTGAGCGAGCAGATGTGATGTATGCATCTCCTGCACAATATCAGGTGCATGGCAGGCTCATCAATCTTGTTTTGAAACGCAATGAAGACTTGAGTAAAACCTTTTCAGGAGAACTGAATTTGGCTTATCATCAAGACCACGACGCATTATTCGGAGAGCGGATAGCTGGCCGCTATCACAAAGGAAAGTTCAGCTTGGACGCATTCTATCTGCATTCGCATGGCCTCCGTTTTGGTTTCGAAAACGAAACTTTGGGTTATCGCACAGCAGGTTCACTCTCCACCGTCATGAGCAACGAAGTAACCCGTGCGCATGTCTTTGCTCACACCTACCAATTGGGTGCAACATATCGGTTTGCAACCAACAACCAGTTGTCGTTTGCATATCAAGGCGATTACAATCATCAAAAGTTTGAGCGCAATTTTGGTGGCTACACATTGGGCAATGATCGATTAAAATATCGTCCATGGCTTCATGACGTGCGCCTTGACTATCAAGCACCCTTTGGGCTAAAAGTGGGTGTTGAAGGAACATGGTTTCGCTCACCTGTCGACCAATTCTTTGTAGCGAGTTTGTCGTCGGGAACACTTTATGAGGGCATCGAAAGCAAGATGAAAATACAAAGCTGGCGATTTTATGCACAGCAAACCCACACTTTGAGCCGTGGTTGGCAGCTACACTATGGAGCTTGGCTGAAAACAACGCACGATGAAGTCAATCACGCCATGGCTATGAAATTGCCTGCTCCAAGCAGACTCTATGGCGAAGACTACCACCATGATGGCCAAGAGACGCTTGTCAATGCCTATGCAGGATTTAGCAAGTGGTTTAGCGAGCAGTTGAGCGTTGATGCTTCGTTGGCGGCCGAATATTATCACCTGCCAAGATTGGATGCTCTCAATGACTGGCGTCCCCTTCCCACATTGAATGTAACCTATATGCCGCACGCCAACCACATGTGGTTGTTGAGTTTAAGTTCAAGCTTGCAATATCCCAATTATTGGGCGATGCAGCCCATCATGATGCCAACTCGAGGCAACTTTAATCTGTTGGTGGGAAATACAGATTTGCATCCCGCCACATCCTATCAAACGCAGCTAACCTATTTGTTGAAACAACGCTATCAGTTCACTGCATGGTATACTTATACCGACGAATGCATCATGCGCCAAGCCACTGTGAGTTTATCTCCAGCAGCAAGTGCCGCGCTGCTGCCAGTCAATTTAGAATATCGGGAGCAGGCTGGCTTGCAAGCCGTGATTCCACAAAAGGTGGGGCAGATGATTGACAGCCGGCTCACATTGATGGGTATTTGGCAACGCGATTTCAATCATGCCGTGCGCTATATGGCATTCAATCGGGTAGCTCTCTATGGCGTAGCCGCACTCAAGAATGTGGTTACACTTTCCACCCTACATCATCTTGCGCTGACGCTCGATGCATCTGTGCAAACTAAAACCAAACAAGGCACTTGGGATATTCCTGCCACAGGAAGTGTTGACGTAGGCGTGAACTGGGATTTTTGGAAACAACGTGCCCGCCTTCATGCCTTTGCCAACGACCTGTTTCGCACAGCCGTTGCCCATCCGCGTTTCCAACAACATGGCTATTCATTGCATTTCAATCGTTCCTGCTATCGCCAGTTTGGAGTGTCGCTGACTATCAAATTAGGCGATTATGCTGAGAAGCAGCAGCCTACAGCCGACACTTCGCGCTTGCAACGTGGGCTATAAACGGAAAAAGTTACATGGAAAAATTATTAATAAAGCTCTTACGCGGACAACCAATCTTGATATCAATCACACTTACCTTGCCAAAATTGCTCTCAAAACCAAAGACCCGCTCTATCTCTATCAGGATGGCACCGTGGGCTATCTCGGCGACAAAGGTTCGCGCACACCTATCGGCGTAGTGGTGAAAGAAAAGACATCGGACACGGATAAAGGTACGGCTGTTGCGTTGAAGGATTGCGTTAATCAGGGGGGGACAAAGGATTTTGTCTATGGATCCTGGCCTCCTACCGGCACACGACTGTTTGCAAAGAACAACACTTCAAACTATACCGATATGGCCTCCATACTCAACGATGTTGATGGCTACAAGTGGACCTGGGAGACTGCGGGGTCGGAAGATGGGACGGTAAAGGCAAATGATGACAATAACTATACTTGTTTTTATGCGGCTGCTAATTATAAACCTGGTGTTGAGACGCAAAACATTGGGAAGTGGTATTTGCCTGCGACGGGCGAATTTAAACAGTTGATTGCATGCTATGGCACACCAACCATTACGACGATAGATGAACTTCATGTAGAATTAAAATTTAATTACATTAATTTAATCGACAAGGTCTTTACAGATGCTGGTGGTGATGCAATATCAGCATCAGGACGGTATTGGACAAGTTCTGAAATGGTGCTCTTTTCTGGTGGCACGGGTAATCAAACCCCCGTCTTGACCTATGACGCTACAAAGAAGGTGTATATTGTCGGCCTAAAAGCTGCCCGGCATAATAATGATTGCCGCGTCCGTCCCTTCGTTCATTTCTAAATGATGAATGGTTTTTGTAGGAACGTGGCAGAAGTGGGCGTCGATCATGGGCGGATTGCACGTGGATGGATGATGTTGTTTAATGGAATGGTGCAAATGGGTATAATGGAGTTTGGTAGGGGCGGTGCCTGTGTGCCCGCCCGTGTCGCCCTGCAAGGGCGCATCCATC